>Ga0209922_100530_pt1 | contig 49093 bp, 54 predicted proteins | sample ThiBiot_500_biof_FD_183946 | JGI IMG/M metagenome (GOLD analysis project Ga0209922, IMG submission 183946) | Wastewater bioreactor microbial communities from Cape Town, South Africa - Thiocy_expt_500_biof (SPAdes) | ecosystem: Engineered > Bioreactor > Thiocyanate-remediating > Anaerobic-Aerobic ... | reverse complement strand
ATTCGTATGTTGAAATTGTGTCTTTCTTTTGCTCGAAAAACACTGTATTCTCTTTCTCTTTCTTCTGGTTAGTTGAAACTCAACATACAAGTCGAAAGATTCGTTATAAATTCCATGGATTTGGTCGACCACCTAATCAATTAGAGTTTACCATTAATGAAAATAGAGATGGAACATCCGACACAACAGAACCAATACAGAAAACTACGGTTGATAAGTATTTTGCAGACAAATATAAGGTTAAATTGAAATATCCTCATTTACCATGCATTGATGCACGAAATGGGCCGACAAATCGAGCCAATTATCTTCCTATGGAAGTTGTTAAAGTCAGTTTTGACTCTTGTTTTTCTCTTTTATTCTCAAATAATTACTAATCTAGGTTTTTGAATGGCAACGAGCATTAAAACCATTAGATACCGATCAACGAGCTCGTACAACTAGTAAATCAATTATTAAACCAGCTCAACGCTACGAAGAAATCATGAATATCATGCAAACACGTGACTTTGAAAAAGATACTTATCTTCAACAGTTAAATATCTCTGTTGATACAAAAGAAATGGTACAAATCAAAGCACGATTACTCGATCCACCACAAATACGTTTTCGTCAAGGTCAAAGTCAAACGGAAGCCATCGAATCAGTCGATGTAGGTAAATGGAAAATCCGTGGTAATCGATTTTATCAAGCACCAGAAATTCGAAATTGGGGTTTGATCTATTATGGAAAATATATAAACGATAGAATGAAACAAACTGTTACGAGTTTTGCAAATCAATTACCTGATGTAAGACTAGATTATAGACAAAATTTTGAAATAATATCTCATTTGATTCTTTTTTAGTTACTAAGACGAAAAGGATTTATGATTCGACCAGAAGCAAAATTAAATCCAATTTACGAAACAAATGCAAATATCGAAGATCGTTTAACTAAAGGCAGTCAACAAGGCTGGCAATTAGCTATTGTTATTCTTAATATGGATGCTAGCCAATGTTATAATGAGGTTAAACAGATTGGTCATCAGAAATTAGGCTTACGAACACAATGTATCGATTGGAAAACATTGGAGAGAAATATCCCGAAACTTTCAATGTGTAAATATAGAACAAAATTAAATAGATAGATAAAACGAAATGAATTATCTCTCTTTTAGATGTGGATAATCTCAGTCAGAAAATTAATGTTAAACTAGGTGGAATCAATAGCATTGTGAATACGAAATTAGCATTGACACGTTCGAGCAAAGAAGATGTTTTCATGTTCTTTGGAGCAGATGTAAAAATGAAGAATATACGATTGCGAACTTGTTCTATTTTTTTATTTAGGTTACACATTCAACTTCATCAACTGATCGACCATCAGTAGCAGCAGTTGTTGCATCACGTGAACCGACCAATAGTCTCTATGCTGCGAGACTTTGTGAACGTAAATTGACAATTGTTTTTGATTTAATCGAAATAACTGTTGTTTCTATAGAATATCCAAAGAAAGGTCGTTGTTCAATAGAAATTATTAAAGATCTCGACAAAATGGTCGAAGATTTACTACGAGTTTTTGGTGGAACATGTAAAATGTTACCGAATAAGATTATTTTCTACCGTGATGGAGTTGATGAAGGACATTTCGAAAAAGTTCTCGGAAATGAAGTGACTAAAATAAAAGAAGCTTGCCGAAGTAAAATCCATCATGCAAAAGAAAATCGAAATGAATGAAATCTTTCTAGGAGTCTATGGCAATCGACCATTGCCAGCAGTGACATTTATTGTCGTGAAAAAACGACATAATACACGATTTTTTCTCTACGAAAATGGGCAAACATTAAACATTCGACCGGGTACCGTCATCGATCAAGATATCACTCATCCATCACAATTCGACTTTTATCTTTGCTCACAAGAAGCTATGTAAGTTTCGTGTTAACTTTTTTTCTTTATTTTCGATTCATTTTTGTTTGAATTTCTAGGATTGGTACTGCTCGTCCAACACTCTATCATGTTCTTCACGACGACAATAAATTCAGCAGTGACGATATTCAACAATTGACTTATTGGGTAAGTTTGCATATATTTTAGTATTTTCAAAATAAAATCATGACCAAATCTCTAGCTCTGTCATACTGATATGCGTTGTACTAAATCAGTTTCGATACCTGCGCCTGTTTATTATGCTCATTTAGCTGCTTATGGTTCACGATCGCTTGATTTCGACGCCAATCATGTATCTGAAAAGTATAATATCTAAAAACAAAACAAATATTTTTCATAATTAACTGTTTTTTTTTGCTCTAGTAATGAAAATGATGATGATAATGACGACGATACTGACGATGAAAACGCCAATAACGAAAGTTATTCTCTTGACGATATTAAAACAAAAGTCATGGTTTTCGATCCGAAAGTGGCGGATGATATGTGGTTTATTTAATTCAAGTGAAAACTTTTAACAAACAATGGCCGTTTGTTTTTTATTTTCGAAATATAATTAAAATAGCTAGACACTAAAACAATGTTTCTGACTAATCCGAATAAAGCTATGTGCAAAAAAAGACATTCCGAAACAATTAAAAAAAGATTACTCTATTTTTCTAAATATCGCATATGCAATGTTCTCAGCGAAGATACAGTTGTTTTGCAAAACCTTTCATAGGCGGAAAGTCAATTAGCGCAGTTATTTTTGGATTGGTTACAGACGGATTAAGTCATCAGCTCGTGTATATAAATCGGAAGAGATTCTCACAATTTTTAAAAACCGTGAAAATTCAATTTTGTTCCAGATGAATCCATCATTCATAATAGCTTTTGGTATGCTGTTGTTGGCAACAGTTGGACAATCTCTTGTGTGCACTTCATGGGTGCACAAGAGCCAAACACTGGTATATACAGGACCATCAGGAACTTGCTATGCACCTGAAATTCATATATCTGGAGACAATTGGCGTTTGTGCTGCGATCGTTTTAGCACACGATCATTGGGTGTTCCTCAACCTGTTGAACCATTGTTACCTGAAACTAGTGGAGCTCGTACATTCCGAAAATGCACTCGTTGGATGCCTTCGGCCATGTCTTCGCGTGTTGCACTTGCTCGAGATGCATGCACAACTTCACTCGTTTCAGAATCGAAAGATGGAGAAATGCGTATTTGCTGCGTTTAATCTCTTTCCTTATAATTGACTTCTAAAATGATTGAAATAAAATTTGAGCGCTCATAAATTGAAAAAAAACTTTCTTCCAGTTTTAGCTATGCAATTTTTGATAACATTCAACAGAGGCAAAATGCAGGATAATGAATTAACTCCATCTACGGGTAGTTTTTAGTCGACGGATAAATTAAAAATTCTCCTAGAGGTATTTCATGAATGTTGTCAAAAAAAAATAATTTTTTTCATCAGATGCGTACGTATATAAACGTTGCCATGCGTCATCGCTATCGAAAGAAACGAAAGAAAAATATTCGTAAGTTTTGGGTTGTAAAAAAATAGTCGTTATAAAATGGCGACATCGAAATTGACATGTACAGATTTGGTAACCGTAATAATTACATCACAAATTGATAATATAGATATTATAAATATCAAGGAAAATATTCGTGAAACAATGGACTACATTAAAGAATTTCATAGTGTTGATGAATCCGAAGAATTCATTCGATCTATTCGATATGACTATATATTTATTATAGTTACAGTTGAAATGATCAACAATATTTTTGCTCGAAATCTTCATCAATATCGTCGTGTTCAATCGATTCTTTTATTTGATCCAAATCAACAAATTAATCATTTCAATCTCGATTATTTAAGAAAATCATCGTATAAATTAGTAATAACAAATTCGAAAAATAATTCAAATGATTTTATTAAATGTTTTTGGGAATGTGTACATGAATGTGTTAATCATTCGGATATTCTTCTTTCAAGTCTGTCTGGTTGTTCATTAGATTCAATGACAACAAATGTTGTTAATAATATTGCGGATTTTGCTGAACTTTGGTTTCCATTATTCATCGATCTCGTCCTAGAATTACCTTTGATCGATCGAGATTCTGAATTTAAAAAGTTTATTTATCAAACTCGAAAACACTTCTCAAAAAATCCAGGAACCCTACAATTTATCGACGAATTCGAAGAGTTTTATGAACCTCATGGGGCGTTGTATTACTATGCCAGGGATTCCATCATTTATCGTCTCATTAATCGAGTGCTACGCCGTCAAGCAATGCATGCAATCCTTGATTTTCGCTTTTTCTTGCTTGATATTCGAAATCAATTACAATCACTTCATGGAAAATTTTTAGAAGATAAAAACATTCAAATAGGCACATTAAAAACGTTCTATCGTGGTCAACGTATGTCGCTTAAGGAAATCAAAGAATTAGAGAAAAAACATATCAATGGTACACTCATAACAACAAATAGTTATTTTTCAACAAGTGAAGATATTGAAGTAGCACGCATATTCGCTGGCAAACCAAAAGATGATATTGTTTCAGTATTATTTGAAATAACTGCTAGAATAAAAGATCCTACTATTGAACAACGTAAACCATTTGCACGAATCAGCGAATATAGTCCACTTGGTGATGCTGAATCTGAAGTTTTATTTTCTGTTGGTTCATTTTTTAAAATTGTCAACATTTCTGAAGAATCACCATCATTTTGGATTATTCAAATAACATTTATTGATGAAGATGAACCAGAAAAACAGGAAGTTATCGAAGACTATCGAACACTACGAACTTGTTCATCTGAAGCAAAAATTATCAGAATTGGTCATTTACTTGCTAATCATCCACAACAAGATGTAGCTCAAGCTAAAGTATTCTATGAACTTATGAAGTTATCAAACTTATCAGAAACATTTCTATCTGCTTGTACAGCTGGACTTGGTTGGCTTGCTTTGAAAGAACGTAATGGAAAATCAGCAATCGAATTTCAGCAACAAGCACTTAAACTTTATCAAGAATTACCAAAAAATGAAAAAGAAGATTATGTTTATCTTTATACGACAAGTTATAATTGTATTGGAATTAGTCTTCGTTTAATGAAAAGATATCGTCATGCATTAGAATATTTCAAAAAAGCTGAAGAATTACAATTTAATATTCCAATTGATAAATATGCAATGTATCAAGGCTATCGAAATATCACATCAATCAATATCGCATCAATTTATAAATTACAAGGTGAAATTGATCTTGCTTGGAAAAGTTACAAGAAAATACTCGCTTATGAAATGAATACGTCAACGCGTTTTCATGGTCATACATATTTAACAATTGCACAAGCTGGTCTTGACGAAGCTAAATTAGATAATGATCAAGATGAATATGATCGATGTTCTCAAACTTGGAAAGCTTTTCTTGATAAAAGTCTAACAAATATGACATCAAATTATAGACGTAGTATTATTTCAGGAGTACTTCTTCTTGGTTTTCAATATGCTGATAATGAACAAAGACGTCAAATGGCTATGGATTATTTTGAAAAAGTAATACACATTTCACGTCGATTTATACATGTTGGACGTGAGGATTATCTAATTGTACTCAAATGTTTAAATCAATTAGCACGATTAAATACAAAAAAAGGAAATTATAATCAAGCTAATCAAAATATTTTCGAAGCATTAAATATATGTCATGAAGATGAATTAGGAGAAATTAAAGAATGCTATGAAAGTTTACTTTTTAATTATAAACAACAATATTTGGTTCAAACAAATGATTTAACACCAGAAGATATTTCAAAAATGATTCTTGAAAATCCATTTACTTCTATCGAAAAATCTGTCATAAAAACACCGACTATTGTACTACAATTCAAACGTGATGAATTTGCTTTTGGACAATGTCTAATAAAATCATTAAATCCAAATATGTTCAAAGAATCTGATGTTCAACGATGTTTAATTTATTGTCGTTTAAAAGTTGCTGCTCTAGCTCAAGCACAAGGATATAAAAATTCGATTCTATCAAAATTAAATGATGATCATTTACTAAAAAGAGAATCTGAAAAAGATATGCAAACAGCTCGTAAGTTAGTTGTAGAAGTAACTCAATCAATTAAAGATTATCCTGAAATTGAACAAATTTGTAAGAATAATTTAAAATATTTAAATGAAGATTTTGATTCAATTATTAATATTTACAAAGAAGAACTTTATAATTATCAACTTGAAAAAGAAAAAAGAAATTTTTGTATTGGTGAAGACGCATTTTCTTATATTGGACATTTATATTCAAGAAAAAAAGATCTTGAAAAAGAACAACAATGGTATTATAATGCTATTGAATATTTTGAAAATCATGGTCATATATGTGAACATACAATCGTATGTTTTTATCGATTAGTTCATTTCTATGAAAAATATTCAAATTTCATTTCTGCTATTGATATTCTTCGTAGATTAGTAACTTATCTACTTAAATATAGTCGTCATTCTTTTGTTTATATTTCAATTGAACCTATTATAATGAAACTTATTGAATATTTTAATGAAAAACAAGATTATAAACAAATAATAACGATTTTTCGAGATTTTATTGATTTAATTTTAACAGAACCTATCGATGATGTGTGTCGAATCGATGAAAAATTTAAACAATTGACTAAAAAATATAAAGATAATCTTGATATTATCAATGAAATTTATGGATCTTATTTGGAAATATTTTTACGATATAAACCTTTACCTTTAAATTCATATATTCGTGCAATTGAGCCAGCTTTTCGTCAAGCGATTGGAAATTATTTAACATGTCAAAAATATGCAAAATCTATTGAAACTTATCAACAATTTATTGAATTGATTATCAAAAATAGTCATAATTGTCAATTGATTGAAACTGCTTTTAAACGTCTTGCACTTGATTTTGAAACTTTACATTTATATAATATTGCATTAGATATTTATTCTTATTTAGGAAATTTCATTTTTGACCGTTCAAAAGAAGAAGATACTATTTTAGCTGGTTTTGTTATCGTTCGATGTAAAATGCTTCAAACAATGGGTGCAATTTTTACAGAGAATATTTACCAAATGATTACTAAATTGATGAGATTTTATCATAATACAATTACGCCACAATTTGTTCTCATGGACTATAATAAATCCATCAGCGTACGTGCTGATCGTCGTAATGCACATGGCATTTATTTAAATTTACTTGAATTTTGTTTCTATTATCGATCAGAATCGTATGAAAATCATATAAGAACGAATATTGTGATTTTAGAAGATCGTCCCGAAGAACGAATTGCTTTTATACGAACGCATCGAGTTGATTACAAAGCGATTATTCTTCATATTTATGAAACACTCAAAGAAGAATTCGATCAAGAGAAAATTTCTATCAAACAATTACATTCTGATTTTGAAATTGCTGTAGATGAATGGATTAAATCTTCAATAGAAAACGATCGAATAATCTACTGGAGTCAAGTTCTTCATCGTTTTCTAGAATTACAATCAATCGATGATGAATATCTTGCAGTATCTTATATAAAACTGAATGATATCAAAACAGCTGTTTCAATATTTACAATGGATATTTACGGAGAACCTGCATTGCAATTCAATTCGAATGCATGCCGTCGATATCTTAGATATGTTTATCCTCATGTATCTGTCGAAGAACGAAAACATCTCGAACAACGTTATCAAAAACATTTTTTTCTTGAATTCGATTCTTGTACAGATCAAATATCATACGAAATTCTTCCGACTGATTGACAAAAAAAATATAATGTAACTTTATTTTTCATGTGGTATCATAATCCAATCTTCTAATTGATCGCTTGTCGTGCGTTGTATATTGGAACTGCTTGATTCTATAATCCCAAATTTGACATCGAAAGCTGTTATATATCGATACCAATGTCCGTTGTCATGATAGAATACTTGATTGTCATTGGTAACAGCGAATAATTGAGGACCTTGTAAACTTATTGTTTTGAAATGCATAGCATCTGGACATTCAGGACCTGTACGGTCAAAGTCTCGTTTGAGTTCTTCCCATGATTGTTCGATACCTATTGCATGTTTAGGCATCGAATCAGCTTTACTAATATAAGTAAACGCACATGCATCCATTACTTCGTTTCTATTTTCAATAGTCACGTTTATTATAATGCAAAAGAGAACAGAACAAAAAGGAAAAAAAGAATCAAAACGAATGCTTTTAAGTTAAGAAGTGGCTCTTGGTGGACAGCCGTTACGTGTGTCAGGTATTTTATCAAAAATAATGTCATGAGCAGTAATATACTTATGCCATGTACTACAGTCGTGATAATATACTTCAAAACAACCATCATCAATTTGTACGACTGCGAACAGTTCCGGACCATCTGGACTTATTGTATAATAATGAGTTGCATTCGGTAATTCAGGTCCTTCTCGGTGTAGTTTGGCACACAATACTTCCCATGCTTGTTCAACACCAATAGCCGTTCGTTTCATATCATCTTGTGGACTAATATATGTGAATTGACATGTATCCATTTCTTATGAAATAACACAAAACGTATATTGCAGTATTTATATTTGATTTAAAGTAAATAAACCTCAAGTGTATTTCTGCGAAATTGTTTTCTTACAAAATTTCATTGGCTTTCTTATGAGTAATATTTGGAAATTCCCAACTAATTTGCTCCGCTCTCAATACAATTTTGTCGTTTTTGACGTGTTTATTCATTTTTCATAGTAGAGAGTCACAAAAAATTTCTGCTCTGTGTGCTTCCAGTCGTTGATTGGTCAAAAACATTAGTGTTTGTTTGTGTAGCCATGTAGAAGTATTCGATTGTTTATGAATGAAACATTCCATAATCAATTAAAGTTAACCATACTATACTACAAATAATTGTAAATTTTAAATAACAATAGCATTCATTTGGTAGATAGACGATATTCTGTCAAACAATAACGAGGCATAAGATTATACAAGTTAAAATATGTAAATCTTCTTTTTTATCATTTAAAATTCATAACTCGTAATGAATTTGTTAAGATTATTATATGAGAAACTTTGAGTTGACATTGAGTAATGAATTATATATTAACTTGATATTTTTTTAACAATTTAAATACAAAAGCATGATTGAAAAAACGAACTACGATCAAAGCAACGACATTTATGTGTTCTGTCTTGGAGGAATTAGATTGATTGAAGGTATATGAATTGGCTTGACTCTAATACGTTGAAGTTTTTTAAAAACAATTTCTTTGACTTGTGGTGTAAAAAAGATTAATGAAAAACTCAATGCCATAGTCGATAAACTAATTGAAAGCCATGATATACGATAGAATAATTCGTATTTTCTACCTGTCACATGATACCACACAACAAGAACAATAGTTGGTATTCCAAGAGCAATTAAAATGCCGACAACAATAAAAATACGTCGAATAACAATAAGATCACGTTCTTGTCGTTGTTTAATAGCCGTAATTTGTTTATTTGATCCTTGATGAAGAAAAATAGTTATACGTAGATACATAATTAATAACAATGAAATAGGAAATCCATAATCAATTAATAAAAACCAAGCCATCGGACGAATTTTCGTATATTCAAGATAACAATAATATTCATGTGGTATATAGATAATATCATGCCAAGTAAGAAGTGGACATGCAAGTAAACAAATTAAAATAAATTCAATAGGTGATAGAATAATATATAACCAAATATTTTGAAGATAAGCATAGGATGGATAAACAATACGACAAAGCCGAAAGAATGACTAAAAGAAAGATATTTTTTGGGAAAATTATATTCTTTTTCGAAAAAAATACTCGATTTGCAAAACTCCAAATCAATGCACCGAAAAGAACATTTATAATATATCCAACAAATAAACAAAACGTTGAATTGAAATGACATTCATACAATTCACCTAAAACTGTTTGAACATTAAACGATGTCAATACAGCTGTACAAAATGAAATCAATAGATAAATATTTGCAGCAAGTGTAAGAACAATTTTATTTTCTCGATTAAGACGTGTCCGCCACAGATTATGAATAATTAAGATTAAAACTAAACAAGAAATAATACATGTACATATGCTAACACTAAGTGTGATGCAATTGAGTACAAATCCTGTAATACTAATCATCAGAGATGATAAATTAGGATTGTTTTTTTTTCTGCAGACAAAAGTATGTTCGTGAGAGATAGATATAAATACTAAAAATGGTGTGTTTATAATGTAATCACGCGATTTCGCGATAAAAGGAAATGGGCGGTTTTAATATGGTGAAGTATGTTTGATCTAATAATGAAATAAAACATATGTGGGGAAACTAGGGCTAACTACTAACATTGAGTCTAATTCGGAAAAGAAAATGATGAAATTCGGTCCGACTGATGACCTATGTAGACTTATTTTCTCTTTTCTTTATTTTTTAATTTCATTTATCATTGTATAAACTCTTATTTGAACGCATAGTTTAACAATATATATTTACACATTATAATTAGAAAAATTCAGGATTTTTTTATATAATTTATTCACCTCACTGAACTGAAAAGTTCTTAAAAACAGAATTGAACGGTCCGTTGAATGCAAGGTTATATGTTGATTTATGTTATTAAGAAAATAAATATCCTTTCGTGCAATTCGGTCCTGTGTAACCAGGATTACATTTTTTGGTAATATTAGGATTCGGTACAATCTCATCCCATGCTTCACATAAAGGTGTATGATAACGACTTTCCGACAATTGAATAGTTGCACTACTATTTCCAAGTTTTTCATTCGAAAAAATGATATAAGATGAAGGATTTTCTGGTGAATACTTTGGCCAACCGCCGAGCGAACTCAATTGCTCGATCAATCGATTTTTTGTTTCGGTGGCTAATGGAATATTTGGATTTCCATGAATAACAAATCTCATCCAAAGTAAACTCATTGCCGATGCTAATACCGATTCACCAACATGATCATGATTGACTGAATTGAATACGAACGGTAGTTCTTGACCGTGTACTGCTTGTGATAGATAAGCAAATCGAGATGATAATGGAACGTAATTAAATGAATATAAGTATGCAGATTGATTGCTATGATGAATTAGATGACTGGCTACTCGACGAACAGGACATTGATATCGATACGTTGATAGAGCATCATTCAATCCATAATAATTGTTCAATTCCGGTGGAACACTTCGATCAACATAGGGATTAAATGTTTTATTTAAATATGCAGATTGTCCATTTGAATAGAGTTGCACCCATTTGGATAGAACTGATTGAGTTAGATTTTCAACTCGCCAACCAGGTTCAGCATTCGATCCTATAAAAAAACCAAATTCTCCATTGACTGTACCAGTTAAAAGTGAGATATTAGTTGCAAATTGTCCATTTTGAAATAATTTCGTTATCGAATCAGGAATGATCAAACCATCGACGAGAGGATAGAGCGAATTTGGATAGAAAAAATTCATATAATCTTGTATTTTAACATATTCAATAAGTTCTGATGCATTTATTCCTTGCAAACACTCGAGTGGATGCGATGGTAGCACACAAAAATGTGAGAATATTTCATCACCAATAGTTTCCATTTGCGAGAGAGATTGATGAGTAATATCACAACCACCACTTTCGATAATTGCACGTTGAAAAAGATTGCGAGAATCAGGTGCAACAAGATGCAAACAAACAGAAACACCACCGGCTGAATGACCTTGTAAAGTGATTTCATTTGGATTACCGCCGAATACTAAAAAACAAAAAGTTTTGAAATTATCAATTCATTAATCAATCTTGTTGTGCTTACCTTGAATATTATCTCGAACCCATTTGATAGCCAATTGTTGATCTTCGAAACCATGAAGTCCTGATGATTGAACAGGACCTGGCCGTATTTCAGATAGAATTGTTGTAGCAATGAAACCGAAAACATTGATTCGATATCGTATAGCAACATAGATCACATTTTGATATGTCGAAACTAGATCAGTCGGATTCTGTGAACTTGAAGTTTGAAATCCACCACCGTAAATATAAATTACAACAGGTAGAAGAGTTCCATTATCGATATTTAATGGAAGATGAATGTCTAAGTAGAGACAATCTTCTTGACCGATTATTCCATTTGCAGACGAATATTGCATGCAAGTAAATTTAGGAAATCCGCCTTGATGTGCTGCAGCTGTTGCATTATAGATATCCGTTGAAGAACCATTGAAAGGTGGGAGAGGCGAGGGTGGGAGAAAACGAAGTGATCCAATCGGTGGTTGTGCAAACGGAATGCCAATAAATTGACGAACGTTACGGACTTTTGGATTGAGTTCACCTTGAATTTGACCTAAACATGATGTATTGATCAATAGTTGAGGTGAAAAATCATCAGCATAAACCGAATGTACGAAAATAAGAAGTAAAAGAACGCGTTTCATCATTTTTTTAAAGTTTATTTTCGTTTTTTATGGTTATTTTTATTTAACAAAGCTGAGAACAAAAGCAGCTGGTAACAATTAAAAAGAAATTTTCTACGTCAATTCTTCGGTGAGAAATTTCTGCACACGTTGATTATCGTAATCAAGAACGTAGAGATTATTCTGTTGGTCGAAAGCTAAATCTCTTGGATTTTTCAATTGTTTCATTTCACTGCCTCTACCATGTTCACCAATAATCATTTGTCCTTCTTTTCCATCTTTTAACCATCGGATAATTCGATCATTTTTTCCATCGACAACGTAGATCGTTCCCGATTGATCAACGATCAAACCATGTGGATATGATAATTGTTTCAATGATTTTCCCGATGAAAACGATGTCTGATCACCGGCAAGAACAATACCTTCCCGAGCACCTTTCATCCATTTAACTATTCGATGATTTTTGCAATCGGACACATAGATTGTTTCATTTTGATCGACAAATATATATCGAGGCTCATTGAATTGATTCAAGCGATTGCCTTTACCATTTCCACCGGCAACGAGAAGACCTTCTCGTTCGCCTATTTTCCATCGTCGTATTTCATGTTTATCAATATCCGATACATACAAATATCCATGTTTATCTAAAGCTAAACCCCAACAATCAACATTCGAAATAATCGTTGTTCCACAGCCATCATTCTGTCGTGCCCATTGCATGACACGTCGATTGCCACGATCAGCAACGATCAATGAATCCGTCTGTCGGTCGATAATCACACTATGAGGATAATTGAGTTGATTCGATTGATAGCCTTTGCCTTTACCTCCAGCAATGATCTGACCAGTTGTTGCACCTCGTTTCCATTCGACAATTCGATGATTGTATGTATCAGCAATGTAGATATTTTGTTCATCATCGACTGTTAAACCGTAAGCAAGTGAAAGTTGATCTAATCCGTTATCATCACCATGACCTCCAGCAACTGTGATACCGTTTTGTTTCCATCGTGTGTCAACAGGAATGTTCGGCATGTTGATTTGTGTTGAACAGAAATTGATTGAGATTTTTTTAATAAACATTGTTGTTGATGAATTTTCTTTGATACGAACGGTTGATGGTTCATGAAAATCTTTATTTAATTCATTGAATTTCTCTCGAAATTGTTTTAGAATGAGTTCATTATAATCATTTTTCTCTTTTATTTCTAATAAATCATCTGCAAATTTGCCAAGATCAATTTCAAGTTTATTAATAATTTTCATAATGGGATCTTTGAGTAATTGTCGTTGAACTTCAGCTGTTTGTCGAATTTTTTCAATAGAATTCTTTTCCCATAGATTGATTTGTTTAATAAGAAAATGCTTGTTGAAATCAAGTTTCTGTTCGTTAATAAGGTCGATAAAACGATTTCGTTGATCTTCAAGTTGAGTAAATTGTTGTTGAATCGAACGTCGATGATCAATCACATGATCGTAACAAAAATGTTCCGAACATCCTAAACATTTCAATAAACTTTTTTCTTCTTGACACATCGAACATTTTGTCGTTCTATGATTCGATGTGGCCATAGTTTCAATCGAAAACAACAATAACAACAACAAAAAAATAAGAAATATTTATCGATAAAATATTTTATAGTCATAACAGAACGAAAAAGAAAAAAAGCTTAATATGCACATGGGGATTCTTGTTGTTATTGTTGATATACAAATGAAACTTGATTTATGGAATAGAAATAGAACTTTTATGTAGAAGCAACTGAAAGTATCGACAAATGAAGAGGGATATCAAAGTTCTTCCCATAGAATTTAAGAATTTTGCGATTATATATTTAGCTATTCTTATTTTCACATAAACTAAGTGAAAAGAAAACTGAACCTCTATACAGAAATATGTCCATTACACAAGAATTTTGCCAGAAATCTGAATTCACATGAGAATTGTGCATTTGAATACATCACTTCTATCGGCAAAGAAAAATTCTTATCAGAAGTATGTTTTTTTCAGCAGATTTTCGCTAGAATTCTTAAATCATATAAGAATTATTTATTTGAATACGATTACCATTTCAATAAACCAAAATTCTTTACAGAATTATGCTCATCAAAGGAGAATTTTGTATTCTATAAAGAATTTTATTTTTATCAAGACTGATCGAATTCTAGTAAAATTCTCCTTTGATGAGCATAATTCGATTACAATTTGTTATTTCTGAATTAAGATGACCATATTGTTATTCATAGAATTTTAGATGGAACAAAATCAAGAAATGAAGCTATTATTAAAACAGAATAGCAAAATTCTAGAATTCTCCTTGGGAGGAATTTTTCCACTGCTGCAAATGAAATTCATATTTTGTTCAGCGTTTAATCTTCGTGCATTTCTTAAAAAATTTTTTTTTATTTATGAAAATGAATCGATTTCAAATTTTTGTATTCGATGGTTGTTATAATCAGCAACATAAAGATTATTACAATCATCAAATGCAAGATTAATACATCCATTGAATTGATTCGCTCGACTACCTTCGTCATTTCCACCTACGATGACAGTTCCTTCTCGTGCGTTTTTCAACCAACGCATAATTCGGTTGTTACCACGATCAGCCACATAGACGTTTCCTGATTTATCAACGACTAGTCCATAAGGGTTTGATAACTGTGCTAGTTTATTTCCTTGGCCTTGACCACCAGCAACGATAATACCTTCCTTGGCTCCCGTTGTCCATTTGACTACACGATCATTTCCAAAGTTTGAAATGTAAACTGATTCCTCTTCATCAACAAAGATAAACTGCGGCATGTAAAGTTGATTCAAATGATTCCCTTTACCATTTCCACCAGCTACTAATTTTCCTTCTTTATCGCCGACTTTCCATCGTCTTACTTCACACTTCTTGTTATCGCATACATAGAGATCACCATTGTTATCCAGAAATATCCCTGTCAGACCAATATCTGAAATTATTGTTTCACCATTCCTAACGCTTTCTCCTAATGTCCATCGAACAACTCGTCGATTTCCTGTATCTGCAATTACTAATGCATGATTTTTCTTATCCATAGCAAAACAAAGCGGAATATTTAATTGGTCATCTCTATTTCCACGATTATTTCCGCCAGCAACAACTTGACCAGCCGTTGCACCAACTTTCCATTTAACAATACGATCGTTACCTTCCTCTGCTACATACAGACTTCCTTCATCATCAATACACATCGACCATGGGCACTTAATTTGGTTTAGCCCATTACCATTTCCATTTCCTCCAGCAACAGTAATCGCATTTTGTTTCCATCTCATTGTACTTGGGATATTTGGTATATTCGTTTGTTCTAAGAAAGGCTTCTTGATTTTAATTCGTACTTGTTGAGCCAATGATGGATACAAATCTTCACAGCGAACAGAAACATTTTCAGATTTATTCAATTCAATTTCTAAATCTTGCAATTTTTTTCTAAGATCATTTAGAATAATTTCATTGAAATCATTTTTCTTTTGAATCTGTTTTAATTCATCTGTGAATCTTTCTAATTTCATCTCAATTTGATCAATTAATTGAATCACTGATGTTCTTATTGCCGTTCGCTGTTCTTCCGCTGTGTTTTTTATTTTCTCAATCGATTCATATTCCCATTTGTTAATTTGTTCGATTAATAGATGTTTATTTGGATTCTTTTTTTGTTCCGTTACAACTTCTCGGAAATAATTTCGTTGATCTTCAATATCATGAAATTGTCTTTCAAGTTCTTCTCGATGATTACCCAAATCCGTAAAACAAAAACTTTTCTGGCAACCAGGACAATTATAAAGTGTTTTCACTTCACCACACCGTGTGCAACTATTACAACTCGCCATCTAAGAATGATTTGTTTTTCGCCTGTTATCTATATTATGTTATCAGAACTTTGTTTTCGTGAAAGTGGCGACATCAAAATTGAAATCATTGGTTCTCTTATCTCGCCGGGATTAGACAAAGACCGTTCATTCAATGACCGATTGTTGTATTTAATATTGTCATTTTATTCTAGATAGTTTTTTTTGAGAAAAAAAAGACAATGTTAGTTCATCTCTCCTCGACAAGTCCCTATATTTGTGATATAAGCCTTGGTCCTATTGAACAAGTCAATCGTATGTCATCGGCACGATTGAAACAATCATGTCTCGAACTTAAAGAAAGTTTTCCACATTTACAACCAGTACGTACACCATTGAAGTTGCTTGCACCCGATGAAGTTCCGATGGATACAAGTGTTTCAACAACGACGACAACCGATATAAACACAAGTCGACAAGCCAGTCTTCAACCTGTTTGGTACACTGAACAGACGATTGTTGACGATCAAAATCCAGTTCCATCATCGCCAACAACTCATCGTCTCGATTTAACACGTTCAACATTACCACCTATCGAAAGTAATAGTCAAGATGAAATTATCGAGAAAGAATCGTTGCTACAACAGAAATCTTCGACATTCACACTCGAACCACATGAATCGATATTAAATGATTCCGAAAAAGAAAACAATGTTCAACATATAATCACATCAACACAACAAGATCCAACACGTTATCCAATGGAACCATCCGATGAATCATTTCGTGCACTTGAACATCTTCTCGGTCTTGGTTCGACACAAATCAATCTCACAATGACAACGACAACACACGAATCACCGAAAAGCAATCACGAATCATTGTCACTCACCGTTGTTACGCCAACTGAACTTGTCAATCAAACAGCCAATTCATTTTTGAGTTACGCACCAGCCGGTAGCGGAAGTCTACCATCATCACAAAATATTCTTCTCATGCCAACTATCGAAAGTCTAACCGAACCAAGTATCAATTCAACAATGCCACCGCCATTCTCAGTCGATAATAGCGACTCGGAATCGGCTGCTGAAAGCGTTCTTAATCAAGATTCAATCGATGATCAGGAAAATAGTACTGAATTTTCATTTGAATTAAACGATTTTACCAATGATTCAACACCTCCTCCTGCTGCTGCTCCAGTAGCAACTATACGTCCACCAACAAGTGCCGATGTTGCCTATCGTGCACTTATGAAACGACGAGCAAGTGCTCGAACTTCTCAATCGATCAAAGCTCAATCACCATTAGTAAAAACGTTAACAGCACGTGCATCGGTACCGAATCTACCTACACGAGTTCTTCGTTCGAGTAAACGTCGTGAATCATCGAGTTCACCATCACAAAATTCAACAAAATCAATCAGCGAAGAATTTCCTACAGTCGAATTAGTTGAAATTGTTAGTCTACCTGAAGATGAAGATAATGTATCAACAACTGCAGCAGAAGGCATCACTCTCAATCTAACAACAAGTGCCGAAGAAGCCGATCGAAGTGGTTCGACAACATGTTCATCTTTTATGCCAACACCAACTGAACCAAAACAACCAGTTCTCTCACGAGAATTTACGTTTAATACGCCAATCGAACGGCCAACACGTTCATCCGAACGTCGACGATCGATAACAGTCAATCGTCCAAGTCCAAAACGTCTCACACGATCACTTGTACCAGCTAAATCTCAACCTGAACCAGAGCCAGAGCCGATTGCTATCGAAGAAGAAGTCGAACCAGTCAGTAGTATCTTCTCGAAATCTCTTCTATCGAATCTTTCAACAAATCCAACTGCTGTCAGTGAAGCACCGCCAATTGTTCTTCAAAAATCTCTCGCTGGTTCGGCATCACCATCGCCGAATACCACTCCGACATTACCAACAGGAGAAAATGAATATCTCTCGCCTCGACGAAGTATCAATCCACTTCATTCATCGACACCATCGACTCGAAATAAATCTCTTCAACTTGTTTCCATTGGCGAACAAGAACAAGTATCAACAACTGTTTCACCACAACAATTAACAATCAATCTAACCAATGATGATATCGAAATGATCGATAATCAACAACAAACCGATGTTCCACTTCAAATTCATCATGTTACTGATGAAGCTATGCAAACATCTCCCGAACGACCAGTACGTCGAATTGACATGGCTGTTCAAACGACACCAAGTCTCGATCCGGCATCACGTCGACTTTTTCAAACAATCGAACAGCAAACAAGTCCAATTGCAATTCGTGCTTCAACTTGTCAAACAACGCCAATTACGACTCGTGTTTCATCAACTTCGCCAGTTGTTAACAAACGAACTTCGGAGATTCCATCTGTTATTCAACAAATAACGCCCGTACATACGAAAGCGATTGTACATCTTCGACGAAATGTTCGTTTTCAATTTACACCATCGACAGACGCACGTTTAGCAGCCAAAGAAAAACTCGAAGAAGAACAATTGAAAATCAAAAAAGAAACTATTATTGAACAGCCAATACTTTCCGATAACGAACGAGAAGATGATACTGAAGATGAAATCAAGAAAACGAAGAAGAAAATTGCTCCATCGAAAAAGAAAAAAGCCATTCCAACTGTTGAAATCGATGATAGTTCAGAAGAAACAACTGAATCACCGGTTATTCGAACAACTCGTCATGTTAAAGACGATGTCAGCTCGAAACCCAAAGCATCCAAACGAACAGCAACTCGACAAGAGAAAAAAACTGAACCAGAAGAAATTGTCGAAACAACCAAACGTACGACCAATCGTAAACGACCTAATCCGAAAACATCGAATCCTTCACCAACTACGAGCCCAACGGAACCGATTCCTAAACGAACGAAAACAGAAGTTACTCCTTCGCCTGAACCACCACCTGCAACTTCAGTTCCAAAGAAAATGAAAAAAAGTGCATCGGAAAGTCACTTACAAGAACCATCGACTACGAACAAACGAAAAACGAATACAATCGTTCCAGCCAAGAAAAGCAAACGACGACTACACAGTGTCGAACAAGATGAAGGTTTGAATACAGCTGATGAAGAAGAACAACAACAACAACCGACTGCTACAGTTGAAACATTCGAATTACCTACTGAAGAACGAGAAAAAGTAACGAATTGAAAACATTTCATTTGGACTGATTTTTTTTTGGGGGGTTTAGATTGAAGGATCAACGGTGGCTGAATTAAAAACTCGATTAACTTCACATGGAGAAAATATTCCTAAAGGTGCCCGAAAAGCCGAACTTATTGCTTTAGTGATTCAGATCGAGACGAATCTACTTCAACGTAAGATGGATTTCATTCCAAACTTGATCTTGTTATAATTCGTCTATTTAGAAAAAAAACAAACCGAAACAGTCATCGAACCGATGGAAGTACCAATTCGAAAAACACGCCGAAAGAAATAAAACTTCTTTTTTTATTATCTTACTCGCATTTCGTTGCTGATATCAATCCAATACAATGTAAATAAATATCAATCTCATCTTCAAACATTATTTTTTTTTTCGTTCAATTTGTCTACTTTTTTTTTCTTCGTTCTCGTTGTGTCTTTGTGAATAGTGATGTATTGTAATACATGGAATTAGTCTAGCCTATATCATGGCTTCAATGACGAACTTTTGTTTTTCTGTTTATTCAATATAAAAAAAAATATTTTTTTTGTTGTTGTTTCTGATCATCAAAATCTTCCCTTTTCTCCGTCGAAATGAGTTTCTATCTAATTATTGATCAAAGAAGAAAACAAGTCATACAAAGAAACGATTGACTCGTGCTTGTAAAACTAAACGTTTGGTACAGATGTATGAAAATAAGGTTGAGCAGTTTTATCCAATAAAGTAAAACAGAAGTCACAGACACGTGCTGGTCGATTATTCGGTCCGGTGTAGATGATCTTATTCAAACAATCTTTGCACAAGATTTTGCCTAGAAAATAAACAAATCAAATACTAGAAACATGAATATTCGTTCTCTCGACAAACCACAGTGACGACAATGATGTTTTCTCCATGTCACTGAAAATGGTGAACGACACTTTTGACAATCAGAAAAATCCTCTTCGAATTGCCAACGTAATTCATGTTCACTATTTCGAACTTCTTCTAATTGTACCTATGGAAAAAAAACAACAACAAAGAATTCATCCATTCATCTCGTCGATGCTTTTCAATTACTTGTAATGCTTGAGAAAGTTTAACGAAATCATGTTGAACAGATTCACTATTTTCAAAATCGATTTTTAACTGTTGAACTTGCTCGCGTAGTGCTTGATTATCTTCTTCTAATTTTGCCTTAGTAAAATAAAATAAAATAAATTCTCGTTGTTTTTCGAACGAATCTACTTTTTCTAAACTGAGTTTTTCAGTTGTTTCTTTCAGTTGATAGATCAGAGAAGTCGTTACACCTTTCATTGAATTCAATGCATTTGTATATTCCTCAACTTCTTTTTCTAATTGCATTTTAAGTTTCACTACATGTTCGTATTCACTTCGAACAGTTTCGAGAACAACTAAATCGAATTTTTTTTTAAATTCAAATGTTTTGTGTTTTTTGTTCTTTACTAATTTGATCTTTGGCAACAGATAGATCTCGATGAAATGATTCTTCGATTTGTTCACGTTCTCGAATGTCCGTCTGATGATTTTGTTTGAGTTGTTCGATATCATATCGAAGTTTATCTTCGTTTTTAATTCGTTCGATAATTTGTTCGCGTAAATGTTGAATTAAATCTAAACATTCCTGCAAAAAAAAAACCAAAAATAAATAAATGTTTAAACTTGTTCATTTGATTTACTTGAAATGAATTCGGTGTTTGTGATGAATAAGTTAATAATCGAACGGTTTCATCTTGATTTGTTCGACCGGCCAGCAAGAGATTTTCTTGTTCGAGTCGTTTGATATATAAATGTAATAATTCACGTTCTTTGATGAATTTTTTTATTTGTTTTGCTAAATCGAGACAATCATTTTCGAATTGACGTTTCATTTCACGAAAGTCAACATCGTTTTTATCGGCTTTTTTCATTAAACTCGATAACTGAAATCGAATAGATCAAAAACATTTGAATTATCAAAAACATTTGAACGTACGATGACATCGCCTTCGTCATCGGCTAACGAAGCATAGTTTCTCAATTTTTGTATTCGTTTTGAATTATCCATTTCCATGAGTTTATTAGCTTCAGTGAGTTGCTCTTCGAATTGTTGATGTAGAATTTTTTCATTTTCATATTCTTTTTGTAAATCATTTTTTGCTTTGATTTGTTTGGTTACTTCAACTTGAATCTAGAAATTAATTAATCAATTTTTTCCACAGAAGAAATAATTAAAAAAAGGTCTGGCAACTTGTTCGAGTATCTCATCAGTTGGAATATCCGGATTAGGTGCGTCAGAAGTGAGAAGATTTAAAATTTGAAACATTTGCTCACGTTCTGTCATGTTCGTTTGAAAGCAAAATGAAACGACGTGTAAAAATAGATAACGACTATTATGGTTTTATTGAAAGATAAATGATAAGAAAACGAAAGAGAACAATCGTCCGTGTTTTGGCTTTGAAATTCTCAAGTCTTTAGCTTGAAGTAGAGCATGCTCAAGTGGCAAAGCTTTTCTCGAAAGGTCAACAGGAACATTTTTTATTCGTGCAATGATATAATCAAGTTTTTTCATATGAATCGATGAAGCATAACCTCGTGAACTACGTTGTAGTACAAACAATGAAATCTTTTCGCCTACTCGATAATCTGTATGACATGAATATCTTGTGTCTCTTCGTTATTTTAATATATTAAATTAAGTATCAGTCTTGTGAAAAACAATCTGGATTACGTGAATACAATATGAATGAGATTCAAAAAAAAAAGCCGTATAATGAATATTTATATAAGAGCAAACGAGATCGAAAAAAAGCAGGCCGAAGGACAGATGAAATTTTACTTGCTCTCGTCTTTTTTTTTTGTTAGAAAGAACGAAAAAGAACTATTGAATTAATCATTTTTCATTCCTTCAACTATGATGAACAACCAAAACGTGTCTCACACAGTTCCATTGGTTCTCACCTGTCGTCATTTTTTTTTCTTCCTCTCTTATGTTCTATGCTTTCTAAAGGTCATAAAACGTAGTCAATAAAAAAAAGAAAATATATATATATATGTGCTCAAGGTGATACATCGAAAAAGACTCTACACATCAACGTCAGTGTTCTGAAAAAAAGAGAGTTAATTAATATTTATTTTCCTCGCTAAGAATATAATATATCCGAGCCTTTTTCGTCTTAGAATTAAATATAGTTTTTAATTTGAGATCAAAGTCGATATAATATCATATATTCTTGTAGATTTTTCTTTTAAGGAAGAGAATAAACGCGTCTGCTCTTCTACTCGATAGCGTCATGAAGAAGTCGTCATTACGGATTTTCAGTAAATTATGCATTATTATTCTTTGTATTCTTGGTTTAACGGAATTAGGCTTAGCTTTATGGACGATTTTTGACAATCGATATAAAAGTCTTGCGTACAATCTTGCTGATGTTGGATACATCGTAAGTGTAACTCATTTTTTTTTGCAACAAAAAAAAGCAAAAGCATTTTTTCTTTTTTCAAGGATCTTTGGATATTGAGATATATATCATTATGTTTATTAGCATCGTCAATTATCACATTAGTGATGTGTTTAATTTTAATTTGGGGTTTATGTTCAACGCATGTTTTTCTTTTTATTGCTTCGACAATGATCGTTTTCGTTGTCATCGGTGAATTTACAATTTCTATAGTAACATTGGCAACCAAATACGACACACGGTTGACATTAATTGAACAATTACCGAAATTAGGTTTGTACGACATTTAGAACAAAAAAAAAAGAGTAATTTGAATGTCATTTTTTTCCAAATATTCTTCAGTTATTACTTATCGACAAGGTAATGATGAGCGTGCTATGCGTGCATTGGACTTCCTGCAGTTAACCTTCCGTTGCTGTGGGTCCGATGGCCGTTTATCATTTCAAAATAATGTTCCTCGAAGTTGTAATATGTTCTCAATTGGTTGTCTAACGCGTACATTATACTTTCTCGACAGTTGTCTTGATGCGTTGGCTTTTGTTCTATTAATTTTTAGTTTAATTAAATTCTTCGTCATTCTATTTTTCTATTCATTCATTTGTCTTTATAAAAAGAAACGTCAACATCAACAAAGAAATTCTCCTCAATCAAGACATCGACGATATATGTTCGATGATTCGTCACTTTGGAAACATTCGTCAAGTGTTGATTCGTCATCCAACGAAAATCTTGCTAAAAAATCTTTGCTTCTACCTAAATTACCTCATACAGAAAATGATTATCAATACGAAACATCACAACCGAATGAAACTCAACAACAACCAGCTTTTTACTACGATCAACAAACAAGAAAACTCTCTCTGATTTCCGAGAGAACAGAAAACGATGAAAGCGAATCGGACACTGTTCGTTATCCGAAACCTCGTTCTGTTGTAACAAAACCAATTATTAAAGCACGTCGACGGGCAATTCATGAAGAAGAACATGATTCCGGTGTTGAATATTCATCATCGGAAAAATCATTCGATGAAAATTCGAAAACAAAATCACCGACAGCTTTAAGTTTTTCGAAAGTTTTAATTACATCAGTTTCACAACAGCCTCAATCAACGAACGATACAGTAGCCGAACATTTAATTGTTACGCCACGATCGATTTTAAAAAAAGATAAAATTTATTCGAAAATCTCTCAAACAAAATCATACGATTAGTTTTTGTTTCATTTGTCGATATTCTTCTTTTAAACGTTGTATAATAATTTTGTTTTTTTCTTCTTTCTGATGTGCTGGACTTTCTCGATGTGTATCCAAAATTTTCTGTGTATTCATTTCTTTATAACAAATCTCACATAAAACATTCTTATTATCTTTTAATTGTTCGGAATCTTGATATTTTCTCCATGTATTCAAACGATTTTTATGACCATTGCCTGTAAAATGTTTTTCGGAATTTGTCTCACTAGTAAATGTTACATTACAAAGTTCACAATACGGTGGATAAGTCCAATTGATGAATTCGATCTTGGCAGTGATTTCAGACGTAGTTTCCATTTGTAATTACAAAAAAAAATGCAACTGACGCGCACTGGGCAAAAAAATGCAATAAACGTGTATGGCGACAGAACGAACGAGCAGAAAGAAAAAGGAATGATTTGTTTTTTTTTCTGTTTCTTTCTGTGTGCGTTAGATAAGATGATGATTCGTTGGTCCTGTCGTCGATTGATATTCTATGTACTTTTATTGTCAATAATTCCGATTTATATTTATCAAAGATCTCAAATAAATGAACCGAAAAGAACAATTTCGACAGTGATTAATTCGACTAAAGTATCTATTGCACATTACACACCATTGTATCAAATTCGAACCGATTCAAAAACGAAAATTTTCAATAGAAATCTCGAACAAATCTGTCAGATACTTGATCCCGAAGATTACACCCATGCTGATCATGTTTTTGTGAGTCTACTCGATTGGATTAGTCTACCTATTCTGACCAATGGAAGTTCATATCGAACGATTCATCAATCACAATTGTGGCTCGTTTATTCCGAAGAATCGCCGAGAAATTCTTATAGATTAATTTCAAAACAAGACCAAGAGAAATTAGATGATTGGTTTAATTTAACAGCAACATTGAAACCTCAATCAGATTTTCCTATACAATACCGAGTATGCGAGAGATTTATTTGATGAATTGAATCATTTCTTTTATTCGTAATAGGGTTATCGAATCAAACCAGAAATTGGTGAATTAATTCAACGAAAATTTCAAATTAATCTAAAAAATTCATTGAATTCTTCGTTCGAACAATTGCCTAATACTTCATCGAACTATCTCAATACTCTATCGACAATATTTCATCGTGAATTCATCGATCGACAGAGGATCCTCTCGAATCTTTGCCCGTACACATGCAATCGACCATTACCATCGAATGTCCTTCAATTGATTCAGCCTTATTTAACACCAATTCAATTGAATATTCACGATCGAAATATCGTTCATATCGCTTGGTTTGTATCGAATTGTAATACTCATTCGCGTCGTGAAGAATACGTTGCTCATCTTCGTCAACAACCAAACATTCAAGTCGATATCTACGGTGCTTGCAAATCCAATCTATGTCAAAAAACTTCACCAACTTGTATGTCAACAATTCTCTCCAACTATCGATTCTATTTGTCATTCGAAAATTCGAAATGTGATACGTACATAACGGAAAAATATTGGATACACGGTCTGGATTCTCATTCAATACCGATTGTATTAGGTGCAACGAAAGAACAATATCAACAGATTGCCGTACCGAATTCATTCATTCATGTCGATGATTTTCCATCGATTGAACAACTTGCTGATGAACTTCATCGACTCAATCGAAATGATACGGCTTATTCGGAGTATTTTCAATGGACACAATTGTACGATGTTGCACGAGAATATAATTCGACGCCAGGCATCGATCTTCATTCGACACTTTGCCTTCTCGGACATTATCGACGTTTACATGCATTTCCGACTCGAACACAACAAATTTCGAATCTTATGAAAACTATTCGAATGATTTTTAATCGAACAAATGTTTATTTGCCAAATTTTAATTGGCTTACAGCTCAAACTCGTTCAGTTAAACTTAGTCAGTTCTATAATCCGAAAGTAAACTGTTGGGATAACGAATATCCGAATGTTTTTCAAAGGCTGTGGAATTATTTTTTCCTCTGGTAAAAAAAAACAATGTTATTGCACAACTTCAATTTTGTTTAACTATAACTATGAGTTGTTCGACAAGAATTCTTGTCAAAGACTAGTTCAAGGAGACTCCTTGGAATAGGCTTTGGCGTTAATTTTTGTTTCAATATTCTTCTTGTGTTTTTTTTATTTCGTGATGTTACAGAGAAAACAAAAAACACTTTCAACCAACAAAAACGGTGAAAATAAAAAAAGAACAAACAAACAAAAGTCTTGTTGTTGTTGTTTTTCTTCTCTTATTTCTTCTTGGCATCTTTGACGGCAGCTTTTTTCGTACCACGAACTTTCTTCATACGATTTTTACGTTCTTTACGTTGTTTTCGTGCGGTTTTCTTCGGTTCGAGAACACCTTGTCGTACGAGACGATAACGTGGTTCGAATTTCTTAGCAAAATCCAACGAATCGTAGATTAAAGCGAAGCCAGTCGATTTGCCACCACCGAAATTTGTATTGAAACCAAAGCAAAAAACTAAATCGGACGTTGTTTTGTAGAGTTGAGCGACTTTATCTCGGATTTCTTTTTTCGAAAGCGAGGCTCGTTCAGGATGAATAACATCGACGACCATCTGTCGACGTGATAAAAGTCGATTGGACTTAAATTTTCGCGTACGAATTGTGCAAGCTGAATCCGACATGATGAGTCTTTTTTAGATATCTAAAATGACAGAAGAAAAACGAATTTTATTGACGCGAAGCTTTGAATTTCGAAACACGTTTTGCAGGCGGAAGAGGCAACGGTTCGACGCTACTCGTCGGCACGTCTCGTTCGATCATTTTGCCCGTGAATGCTTTCGGCTGAATTTTACTAATCGCACCCGGATGAGCGAACAAAGCCGGCGATGGATCACCGATTGGCTTCGAATCGGTTTCCGTATGATGAATGAAGATTTTCTTCATTCGTTCATGTGGAATTTCATCGTCGTCGTCGCTATCAGTTTCCATTTTTTCGAAATGTACACGTTTAGTTTTCGTTTCATTGAATTTCATCGCACGTTCTTGTAGCCGACGTCGTTCCTCTCGAATTTCGTCGTCGGTTAGTTTCGTTCGACGATTCGTCGGTTTCGATTCGACATCTTGTTCATCTTCTTTGATTTCAATGAAATCCGTTTGATCAGATCGAAAATCATTTGCGTATTGTCGTTGTTGAGAGAATAATTGTTTTTCTTTTCGATGTTTATCTAATCTCTCATTGATATTCTCCAAACGACGTTCGACAATCTCACGAGCTTGTTTACATGATCGTTCAACGAAATAATTCTCACCGAGAAGAACTAAGATTTCGTTCGAATGAATAATTCGACCGGGTAGAAATGCTAATTTACCAAATGGAACCGTACAATCGTACGTTAATCGATCGGGTAGCGTTGAAAGACGCGTTCGTAGATGTTGATAATCAGTTTGAAATTGCGTCCATTTAGCGATTTGTTCATCGACTTCGTTGAGATACGATGTTTGTTCGGAAAGAAGTCGATCGAATGTTTCGAGAGATTCGACAGACATGATTTTTTGCACGACGACGACTACGAAAAGGAGAAAAAAATAATAAATAGATTTTCTTTCCTTATTTAACCAATTGAATATAACTGGTCGATAAAATCCTCCATTTATTCATTGGTCGAACGTAAAACTCGTCGTTTTCCAATTATTCTAGTCCCCATATATATTCTGTTGTTCGACGTGCATGTACGATGAGTGAATCCAATGTTGTTATTGAAACAATTGACAAATCTGATAATGGCATTGTGGAATTGAATATCACATATGAAAATGCCGATAGTCATGGTCAATTAACATTGAAATGTTTGGATGCAATGAGAAAGGAACGACAATTATGTGATGTGATATTAACTATTGAAGGACATGAATTATTCGCTCATCGTGCATTGTTATCATGTCATTCGAATTATTTTCGAGAATTATTTCTTCAAGATGAAAATGATACATCGAATAAACGACAGATCTATTATGAAATCGATGGCATTGAATATATGCCATTTAAATTGATCATGCAATTTATTTATCAAGGTAGTTTTCAATTGACATCTGATCTCGTGCCGATTGTCTATTCGACAGCGAATCAATTAAAATTCGAATCGATTGTTCATGCTTGTTCGAATTATTTAGCTCGACAGCTGAACCCCGAGAATTGTTTAAGTATCCGTTTGATGGCTATGGATGATGATCTACGTGAAAAAGCCACAGAATGTATTCAAACAAATTTTGCTGATGTTCTGCAAACACGAGAATTTCATATGCTGCCATCGATTAAACTTGAATTAGTCGATCCAACAATTTCACATTCAATGATTATGTCGGATCTTGTCTTGAATTGGATTGTACAACAAGTTCGAAAAGACAACGGTTCAATTCAAGAACTCGGAGAATATGTAAAAAAAGAAAAAAAAACAAGGGAAAGAAGAAAAAATAGTTTGATTTTTTAGACACGTCTAGTTTATTTAAATGGTGATAAAACACTTCATGATTGTGCTGATATGGACGAGACGAATATTTTCTATTCAGATACGATAAAAGTATAGGAAACAAAAAAGCCAGACAAGAAGTGCTTTGATATAGTTGAATTTATTTAGGATTATCAAAGTTATAAAATAACAAAACGAAGTTTTTCAAATACACCTAATGGCAATACGACGAATGACAGTCTTTTCTTTGAACAAGCCAATGTACAAATTAGTAATAATAATCTTCCGCTCAATATCATTTCCAGTACATCAACAATCGAAACTAAATTAATTCATATGGAACATTCCGTTGGTTCGTTGAACAACCTCTCAACACTCTCTCGTCTTCATTTTCTTCACTTCTCTAGATCATGCCTATCTCGGAATTGGAATAATTCAAGGTAAAATGTTAAGCATAGCAATACATATTCCATCATTATCAACTCCGACTACACCGGATATAAATGAATATCCAACGGTCGATAAACTTTATGATATAACAAATTCAACTCCGAATGGACTCAATGAGAAAGATACGCCGTTAGCTTTACTCTCGACTGCACGTTGTGGTTTTGGTATTGTTTCAACGAATGACACGATCTATGCTGTTGGTTCGTGATTCGAGATTTTCTATTTTTTCTTGAGAATTTTGTTAAAATTCAGGTGGATACGATCGAGGTGATTGTCTCGATACAATCGAACAGTTCAATCCTATTGAAGACAAATGGAGTCTATTATCCATGCCAATGACTACACGACGTGGTCGTGTTGCAGCAACACTTGTTAAAAATAAAATCTTTGTCTGTGGTGGGAGTGATGGTCAAGAAGAGCTCGACACTGGTGAATATTTAGATTTAGACTTTCTCGATAAATGGATGCCAATCAAAGACCTGCCGACACGAGTCGTTCACGGAGGTAACCATAGCACTTCGACGACGACGACGAAAGAGACAATTGTTGTGTTTTTTTTTGTTCTTAGCGATGTGTAGTGATGATTCGTATGTTTATCTGCTTGGTGGTTGTGAAGGAGATCGATGTAAGAATAATTTTTATCGGTACGATCCGGAGACGAATGTCTGGTCCGAACTGCCGCCGATGCTTTGCGAACGAAGTCAAGCGGCGGCCGTTTATTTTAACAAACGAATTTATGTATTCGGCGGTTATCTAGCGAACCGATGTTTGTCTTCGTGTGAAATTTTTAATTTTTCAACCAACGAATGGATTATTGGTCCGACAATGCGTGAAAATCGTCGTGGTTGCGGTGCTATTTTTTACGAGAATAAAATATTTATAATCGGCGGTTCGAATGGTGTGACATCGTTGACATCGATTGAAATTTTCGATCCTCAAACAAATGAATGGTACGCGAATTCGAATAGTAATCAGAATGAATTGAATATCGCTCGTGTCGGTGTCGGTATAACCGTTTGTCAAGATCAATTATTTGTCATCGGAGGATTTGATGGACGAAATTTTTTGAAATCTATCGAAATCTACGATTCGAATGAGCAACGATGGAAATTAACGTGCAAATAATCAAGCATCATTTTTCTTTTCTTTTTCTTTTTATTGTAAAAACGAACATCGACTACATAGATTAAACATTTTTCAGAAAAAAAAAGATGAAGAATAAATGATTTCTTATTCCTCGAGTTTCATAGAAATTAATGTCTGTTGAATGGTATTAAGTTCTTGCGTATCTGATCGAAGTATATCCGATTGGAATGCAAGTTGTCGACTTGTATGTTCAATTTTATTGATATGTTCTTGAGTTGAAAGTAATTGTTGATCAGTACTAGCAAGTTGTTTCAATGTTGATGTTAAATAATCATTTGTATGAGAATTTTTTATAATCGATTTAACTAATGTTGCTAAGGAATTAATTGATGTTTGAGCTTTGGAACAAATACTTGCTTTAGCATCATCATTGGAAAATGTGATCGGTAAACTTGATGCTGGTACTGATGAAGTCATTTTGAATCAATGAATGTTTTATTGTTGTTTGTTTGGAATAGGAATACTATTTGATAAGAGAACTCGTGAGAACAAATCAACGGCTATGTTGTGACACACTAGCGAACTCTATAGATCGAGCAATGTCATTTATATCAATCAAATTGTATGTAGAAAGACGATGGAATGGAAAGTCTGTGATTAATCTTATTAAATCAGAGAGATAGAGAGAGAGAAAGTAAGAGAAATCTCGGAAGGAGAAAAAAATGCGCTATATAAATAGATAGATAGATTTGATTATCCCGTTATTCGTTTTCTCTCTCGATGAACATGCAAACCTGACCGAGATATAGCGAACTAATATGTTAGAAAAGTATTTCAATTAATGTCGATATTGAATCGACGCGATTATGCTAACGAATTTTCAATCTATTCGATATCGATTTATGATACAATTCTTTTGGATTTTAATTATTCATCGGTGAGTGTGTAGAATGTTGATTAGAGACTCAAATCGTTTCGATCATCACACAGAAGACTCGAAATCTATTCATGCATATATAAAATGTTTCAATGCCTAGAGCAGATAATTGAATAAACTAGAAAATAATTATTTTTTCATTAACTAGAAGTTCACAACGACTGATGATGACGCCGAATCGTTTGAGAAATGCATCGGTCACAATTGCTGATCTTTTAAAAGATTATGATATTCGTTTACGTCCATCATTTGGTAGTGAACCACTTCAATTAGATATTGAACTACGTTTAGCTAGTTTCGATAGTATATCCGAAGTGAACATGGATTATACATTGACATTATATTTAAATCAATATTGGCGTGATGATCGATTAATATTCGGTAATCGAACCGAAGAAATGATTTTAACCGGAGAAATTATCGATCGTTTATGGTTGCCGGATACATTTTTTCCCAATGATAAAAGTGCCTATCTACACGATGTCACTGAAACAAATAAAATGATACGTTTAAATGGTCATGGTGAGATTCTTTATGGTATGAGATTTACAAGTACATTGGCATGTATGATGGATCTAAGGCGATATCCATTGGATAGACAGAATTGTACGGTTGAAATCGAATCTTATGGTTATACGCAAGCTGATGTAAATATGCGATGGAAACGTGGCCGAGCTTCGATTATTGATTTAGATAAAGTTCAATTGCCTCAATTTACAGTTATGGATTATGACACGATTTCCTATAGTATCTATTTAGCAACAGGTAGTGAAATCAAAAGAAGAAAAGAAATTCGATTAATTTGAAATTGTTTGTTTTGTTTTCAACAAGGAGATTATCAACGTCTTTCGTTAAGTTTTATTCTTCAACGAAATATCGGTTATTTTCTTTTTCAAACTTATCTTCCGTCGATTCTCATTGTCATGTTATCTTGGGTTAGTTTTTGGATAAATCACGAAGCAACAAGTGCTCGTGTTGCACTGGGTATAACAACTGTTCTTACAATGACAACGATATCGACAGGTGTTCGTTCATCTCTGCCACGTATATCCTATGTCAAAGCTATTGACATCTATTTAGTGATGTGTTTTGTTTTCGTTTTCGTTGCTCTATTAGAATATGCAGCTGTTAATTATTTATATTGGGATTTACGAGCACGAAAACGAAAACATAAACATATCGAAGAAAACTCGAAAGATTTCGAAATACCTGAACGTTTATCACCGTTAGTTGGCCTATCGACAACGTCGATGACATTACATCGACGAAAGAATCGTCGAAATCATGCGAATCTCATGCAATTACCTCGACCTCGACCATTAGTCCGACAAAATCCAGCACTCGATCCAGCCAATTACGAACATCCGTCGCGTTTTCGACGAATTCATTCGCCAAAACCTACTCACGTTCGAGATGTCAATCAAATCGATCGATGGTCACGACTTCTGTTTCCACTGTTTTTTATTCTATTCAATATTTCCTATTGGACTTATTATATAATTCGACCGCAGACATTATCTTGACTTTTTTTTTGTTTTGATGAATTTTTCTCAAATGACATATTAGAGTCTACGATCAAACACGATCTCAATCGTTCTCAAAGGAGTATCGGAAATGAGAGATCATTTGTATATAAATCTTAAGAAAAGAAAGGAAAAGAACGTATAATGATGAGTTTGATTTTGTTAAATCTGTTCGTTTTGTTTGTTAAAATCATGTCTTGTGATTGTCTCAATACAACAATCGATTGTTCGTCACAATGTTTCTGTCATTTATCACGAAATAAACTATTCTTGATTCAATGTGACAATGAACATTTGCCTTTGAATTGTTCTCAAAGTCAATTTCTTCCGTCGACATATTCTTCATGTTTGCATTTCTGCGAACAAACTCCATCTCAACAAGTAGCCGTACTTTCAATTATCTGTCGAACTTGTTCGAATGTCACGTGTCGGTGAGCGATTGAAATACGTACGTCAAGTTTTTTTTTCTGAAAATAAAACTTCTTCTAGTTGTATTCATTCGATACCATCGTGTTCTTCGCCAGTGACACCTCGTTGGATGCAAAAACGTGGCTTTCCTGCTGCTGCAATTCTTGCTCTACTTGTTCTAGCTGCTGGTTTATTAGTCGTAGCATTGAAATTAATCTATCGACAACTGGATCGTCGTGCTAATCAACAATCGTTACTCGTCTCTCAAACTGCTTAAATATTGTTATTAGGAAGAAAATCATGTGAAGATTTTATTAATAAGAATAGAAGAGAAAAGAAAAGGCGAGAAAAAGTTAATTTTCATCTTCTTGTTCGACTGATTCGACAGGAGGAGGGCTTGCAGATCGTTCCACCGGTGGTGGTGGTGAAGGTGGTGGATATCGAGTAATAAATTTCTGGTGAACATCAGTTAATTGCTCCGATCGATAGACTTTGTCACGTATCCAAGGTTGAACAAACGCTTGGCTAACCGTCAAACGATCTTGGGCATTGACTTTCAATAATTTTCCTACAAAAGTCTAAATCACAAGAAAAAATCTAAGAACCTTCTCTCGAAAGATAACCGAACCTTTCCATTTGTTGATATATGATCCCATTCAGTTGGATCGTATTCGAACTTACCATTGAGAATCTTTTGAAAGAGTTGCTTTTCCGTACCATAAAACGGATAAGTACCCGAAAGACAATAGAAAATCAAGATTCCCAATTGCCACATATCAACTGATGGACTAAACGGTTCACCACGAAGAATTTCTGGAGCTACACAAACAAAAAATAATCAAATTTCCCTTCAATTCATATAAAACTTTACCACAAAAACTTGGCGATTCATTTACAAGCAATTTAATCGCATCTCTCGGACATAAATTCGTATATCCAAAATCGACCAAACATAGTTTCTCTTCGCCGTTGACTGTTCGAATAAGAACATTCTCACCATGAAGTTTACCATGATAAGTTCGATGCTCGTGCATATACTAAAATTTCAATGAACAAAAATAAATCGATTTGAATTTTTAGTTACTTGTAAAGCAGTTAAAATTTGAGAGACATATTTAGAAACATCGTGTTCGGTGTAAACTTGAAGTTGAGAGATTCTATCAAATATAGAAAAAAAAACGAATGATTTTCAAAAGCGAAAACAAAATGTTCCTACTTTTCGAAAAGATTAGGACCATTGACGAAATCTTGTACGATGTAAATATCTCTTGGTGTTTCGAGAATTTCTCGAAGAACAACCTTGAATTGATAAATCAAGAAATCGAACAAAACAACAACAAAAAAAGAAAAATACTAAATTCGGATGATCAAGTTGCAAGACCAATGCAGCTGTTCGAATTGGTGTTTTTCGATTATTCTATATTCAATAAAATCATTTCAATCATACGAATAAAATTCCTGTTTTTTTTTTCACTCACTCCTTTAGGAATACATTTCACTGCTCGGCTAATCTGTCGATTTTTTAAATGACATTTATAAACTTCAGCAAATTGTCCACTAAAAACAAACAATAAGCTCGTATCATTGTTTGTTTCTCCTTCTACCGATTGATTAATTCATCAAATTCATAATTATCTTCGAAGTTATCTACGAGTATACTACCGCCAATCCAACGTGGACTTTCAATCGATTCTACGTGTTGTTTTTCACCCATGATTTCAATAGGTAATGAAAGAGAAAAATAAAGTCTAATAGCAACAACAACAAAACAGAATTCTTTGGTTACACATCGGCTTCACAGGAAAGTAAAAAAAAAGAACTCTTTTTTTCTCCTTTCTTCGACATTTTTTTATTTACGAGAAAATATAACATATACAATTGCTAAATTAAGAAAGAAAGAAAAGAAAAACGGAATAGTTTTGTTATGTCTTGTTTTCTACCATCTGACAGAGTCTTTATATTCATCTTTTAATGAAACACGCTTCACTGTTTCATAACCGAAAATAATAAATAACGAATAAATACACGAATGTGACATACGAGCTGTCAATCCTTTGGTAAAGATCTTCCAACGTTCATCATGCCATAATTCTCGTAGTATCTGTGTCACATGTCGACGTTCTTGTTCAACTTGAACACGTGTTCGACAAACATCGAATGGATTCGTTAGAATAGTCGATGTCAACGATGATAGAGGACCAGCTATACATTGAATCACGAGTGTTGGCAATGGAAATAGACTTGCTAAAAAAAATGAGAGACAATTCAATTGATTCTTCGTTTTTGTTTTTGATCTTACGAAATTTTTCTTCGAAATTGAGCATTTGTCTTTGAAAGAAATAATACGATGGCCACCAAACGGCACTTGTAAAACTGAATAAAAACGTTGAAATGAAATAACCACGATAGAAACCTTTGAGACTCGGTTTCTTTTGATCTGGATCGGTTTGATACAATAAAGTTCGACAGATATGTTTGAAAATAAGATAATTATTAGCACGAATTTCTTTGGGCACATGAATACGTTCGATTTGTTGTTGCCGACGATATGTCGATAGTTTCGTATCGGACAGCGATGAAACTCCATCTTTACTTTTCATTTTTCTACTTGGTGATGTTAAACCAACTAATTGCATATGTTGAGAAATAATATCAATTGGACAAGCAAGAATCTGTGAACATAATGAGCCAATAATACCGCCGATACCAGCGCGTACATATTCGTTTTTTGTTAGAATATTTGCATAGACTCTTGTCGATTCGAATGATGTGACAAACATCAAACCTGGTATAAGTTGAAAATTATAAATAACAAAACCCTTGTATAACGATCGAAAGCCTTCGTATCGAACCGTCGTACGTAATGCATGCCAAGTGCCTCGATAGATAGTTGATTGTCGTTGCACCTGAAGACGTGTACGAACAAGTGTAAATGGATAGAGAGCTGAACGAACGAGAAATGTCGAGAGAATATTCAATGGAATGTAACGACTTTTATCAAGCATCGACCAATCGATATCATGTGTTAATGTTGGTTCATCGATTTCGGACATGATAGACTTAAATATACAAAAGAAAAGAGAAGATAGGATTTTGGTTTTTGTTTTCATAACGAAAGGAAAAGAAAATGAACGTGTTGTTTTTTTTTTATTTTTTGAACAAACAATTACAATTCATCACACATAAGAAAAAAGAAAAGTATTTGTGAACTATTTGAATGTTGATGGCGTTGTTGTTCGTTGTTGAATGATTTTCTGTAAGAGACCTTGACTAGCCATGAGAAGTAATTGAAAACGTTTGGTCATCGTTGTTGTTGGATGTGTTTGAATGTAAGTTTGTAGTTTTTTATTGAGATCAACGAGAACATTTTGTAGATAATCACGAACACTTGGATGTGTTACATCGAGACAAATCAATGCTTCATATAAATAACTAAAAAAACAAAAATGAATATTAAAGATGGAGAAAATAAAGCGAACCTATATTTAGTTTCTTGATGTGTAGTTAATTCAGCAGCTAATTGTTGAATTAAAGAAAGAAGTACAGGTATTTGCAGAGGACATGGTTGGACGGCGAAGAGTTCAGTGATTCGAATGTTTTCACAAACATAGAGAACAAGATTTAAGTCCGATGCTGAGAGAGCAAATTCGAATGCTTGATTGTATTGTTTAGCACGAATGAGTTTGAGAACATGTTCCTGTTTAGCATCTAATGTGAGAGATTGTGTTGGAAGAGGTGTTGTCGTTCGACTTGCTGGTACTACGGTTTGACGAAGTAGATTGGTTATTTCAGTTTTTTGTGTATTTAAAAGATCTCGAAAGATGGAATTGATTTCATCACGGAGGATCGAACGTGTGATTTCTCGAACTCTAAAAGATTCGAACGAATTTCTATTAAAACAAGAGCAAGAGAGAGATTTACATGGCGGTTAAATTCGCAGTTAAATATTGTGTAATATCAGTTTTTAATAAACCAACAAGTTCTTGATGTTTTTTATCGATTTCTTTGTGTAATTGTGTCGATTCTTTTCGTATATCGCCAAGCATTTGATCACGTTGTTGAATCAATGATCGTTGTTGTTGTCGACTGTATTCGATCATTTCTTGTAAAACTAGAGAGGAGACTCAATTGTGTTTTGTTCGATTGAAATACAGGAGGATTTATTTACATTCTTTAGTTCCACGTTTAAAAACATCGTTTGTTTGTTGAAACATATTGGTAACTGCTCGTTCGAATGATGGAATCACTGTTTGATTGAATGCTTCGCGATACGTATTCGTCATTGTCGATTGAATCGCTTGAGAGATCAGACTACTCAATGAATCGATCATTGTCTACAGAGAAAGAGAGAAGAAAAATGAGTTTTGAAATCGGAGAAAACAACAAACTTTCGAACGGAAGAGTTGAGTGATTGTTTGTTTGATAACAGTGTCCGTAGCGAGCAGTTTGGCAGCGAGATCTTTGTGAAGATTATCTTTCATTTCACGATAGGGTTCGAAAACCGATTTCATTGCTAATGAAAATCGAAATTGAAAATTGCTCAGAGAATGACGGTCTACCTGTTTGAAGATAGGTTTGAATTTTTTCGATTAAGATCGCTTCTAATTGATCGTAGTTTACATCGGATAGAGTTGTTGGAATGTCCGATGTGGGCACGATTTCAACAGGAGCTGCATTAGGACTTGGACGACTTGGTCGAGTGATTGTCCCTTTGAAAATACACGCACACACATTTGTTTTGTTTTTATTTATTTTTTGTTCTACCTGTTTGATCGAAATTCATTAATCGATCTACTTTCGTACTCAATTGTTCGAGTCGTTGACAGCATTGTTCAAGTTTGCCCTGTTGACTTGCTTGTGCTCTCGAATTTCTTTGAACATCAGTTAATAAACTTGTCAATTGTCGAATTTCATGCAATGACTAAAAATAGATCAATCGTCAAAAATGATCATTTCGTTTTTTTTTTGTTTGTTTTTACGTCAACATTCAATCCGATTTGTGATGAATTCGGTGATCGACCTTGACGACGTTTGATTCGCGGATGAACAAGACCTTCATCAGCTGTCGAATCATCATCTTTATCACTGGTCTCGGTTTGATCACTGTAATCATCGAGATCTTGATTATTCGAGACATTGATTCCTCTGAACAAACAACAAATTTTAAAACGCAAATCATTCGAATTTTTAAATACTTTAAAGGTTCGTCTTCATTCGATTTAATCGGCAAAAAGACAGCATCGACATCATCATTCGGTACTACAAACAATCGACAGTCAATTTTCGATAAATATTTTAACAATTTTCTCACTGCCTTCGAATTGTAACGGATAGAGACTATCAGCTACTTCTTTATCCGCAAGATCGTATGGCGATGGTAGCTCATTGGAATCTCCTGGTTCTTGTTGTGATGAGACTGAATCAAAGGCTGTTGTATTACCAAGCAAAAGTCCATGCAATGGATCGCTTGCTGCTGATGGTTTGTCGATGTCTGGTGTTAGTAGATCATTGATATTATATCGAAAGTTCGAATCGGACTTGGCGGCATTTTTCAATATCGATCGATCTTCATTTCTTAAATGTGAGATATAAGGTTCGAAACGAAAATCTTCAATAAGCTCATCCTGTTCGTAATATTCAGGATTAATCGTCATAAATCGATTCGTTCGAAAGATTAACAATAATTCTTGAAAATATTTCGTATGAATACTATACATTTTTACGCCATAACTGACAATTTCTGATTGATCATTACAATTAATTTGATTCGTTGAAGTAATATCGAAACTCAACGAAGGAGAATTCACTGAAGTAAACGCATTGATTGATGAGAAATGAGCACGATTATTATCTGCATCTTGATAGATAGTTAAGACGTACATCGTCGACGCATTTATATCCGAAAGAACAAGAAAACGTGATGTAAGATCAATTGCTGATTTTAAAACGGGATATTGTGCTGATGAATATTGAAAACGAATTGTTTGCAAACAAGTCCAATTCGTACAACTCCAAACTTTAAATTCACGATTTTGTTCACAACCTGACACGGCATAACGCCATAATTGTGTTTCGAGTGTTAGATTTTTATGATCATCAAGAAAATATAACGATGATATCGGTCGTCCTTCATGCGGAATCCACAAATGTAGACAACGACATTTATTCGGTTGTTCGAAATTAATCGAAAAGAATTTGATTTCACCTTTATCCGTACCTGTACCCAATGCTGTACCATCCGGTGAAAAGCACACGCATGTTACATTCTGAATAACAACAAAAAAACAAAAATTTCAGTTGTAGAGTAGATCGAACTCACTCCATTGTTGTCGACATATGTTAATCGACCGTTTTCGATTTGATTTAAACTCAATTTATCTTCGGATAGACATGATTGAGCTGCTATTGGAATATTCAATACTTCGACCTAGAAAACGATAAAAGTTTTGTTTTTCTTTTTGAGAAATCAATCAATCGAACTTGTGAACCACGAGTTATACTCATGATATTGTAGACATCGGTTTCATCGGCCTCCGGAATGAAACAACACCAGGATATGGTCGATGGTGCTTGAGGATTTGAATATTGTAGATCAAGAAAAAGAATCAATGAATGTCTGCAAATCAAAAACATTTCATTATTGAAATTGAAAATTCTTCTTCTTCTTTTTACTGAAGTTCATTTGGTTCGTCACTTTTTTCAATTCGATAAATTCTCAAATGTGATGCTTGATCAACACAAGCTAATAGAACATCATCCGAATAGGAAAATGCGATGTCATGTATGTCACCAGTAAACGGTGGATTAATTACTGAACGATAATCAACTTGTTTATAAAATACACACACAATATCATCGCCACTCTGTCGTTTTAATGCATAGGCAACATATTGATCATAAGTCGTAACCAAATGTCCTGAATAATATCTCAAATCCCAATTATGATCGATAATTGGCTGTGAAAAAACTTGATTAACATCATTGATTGGTGTTGTATCAGTGAGAAGATTTGTTCGACTAGTTAATTGTATATCGACATCTTGATGTGAAATAACATAGGTCGATTGAATAGGGTCAATGGTTTTTATTTCACTAAAAATATCATACCACATACGCACATTCCGAACAGAAATTCTTTGTGTTTATCTTACATTTGTTGATGATGTTTATCATCGGAATCGAATGTTCTATTCAATTGAAAGAAGAAGAAGAAAAAATAAAACTTTTGCTATGTAAAGAACTTACATATTCATAATCTTTCAGTGTAATAAAAAGGAAAGTTTGGATCTGAAATCAAAGTCATTAACCTTTGTCATCTGAACGTGTAAGACAGAAACGAAAAAAAAAAAACTTCTCTTTTTTTTCTTCTTCTTCTTCTTCGACTAGTAGCACGTCGATCATTCATACTATATCATTCCTACACATACACACACACATATATATATATATATATCGACGTTCGAGAATGAATACGTCGATAAATAACAATGATCAGCAACAATTAATTCCAATGGAAACCATATCAACGAAAATTCATCAACAAAATTCAATTCCCATCGAAGATAAATCTGAAATGAAAGAAGAAAAATTCTGTTTACGTTGTCTGATTTGTCCAATGAAACTTTTTCAATCGATACATCTTCCACATTTTTCCGATCGAAGTTTACGTTTAACATTTCTTTTATTCATTACATTTATTGGTCTAACAAGTTTTACCATCGCACTTATTACCGGTTCGATTGTTGTTCAATTCAAACAACAATGTCCACTCTATGCATCGTTTCGTTTTCAATTATTAAAAACAACAACAAGCAATTGGACAATACATATCTATCCTCAATCGGAACGATTTAGTTCACAATCAACATGTGATTTTTGTACATTCTACAATGTCTTTACATTTATCTACTGTATAATGACGGGTTTTTTCTTTGTTCTATTCAATGGTGATCAAAGAATAGTCACAACGAACGATCGTTGTTTGATTATTCCATGGTTTCCTATGTCAACTATACTCGGTCTAATGGCTCTAATTAATGCATCGATATTAACCAATGGTTTTCTTAAATTATGTTCAACTATCATAACTAACAATACAACTCTTTATTCGTGTACGCAATTAAATCAATTATTTTTCGAACAATATCCTAGTGTATCCTATCTATTTGTCTATATGCTCGTCTCAATAATAGCCTCATGGTTGCAATTAATATTTTTCATTGGTATTATTGCTATTCTTACTATTCGTCTCGGTTCATCATTCGATTGGAATCATACGAACGAAAAAATGGACAATTCAGAAATATCAAAACAATAGACACAATGTTTAGCTCAAGAATCATTTATTTTGTTTTCTGTTTACAAACATAAAAAAAAAGAAAAGAAAAGAAAAGAAACAAGTAGTAGAATACAAGCACTTCGGTTTAATCAAAATACATTCACCTGATAGAGGAGGATATAAGTTGTTGTTGTTGTTGTTGTTACTGTCTTCTCAAGAGCTTATCAATCACCGGTGAAAGCAAACAAACAAAAAATCAAAGTTTAACTTCGAGCACCTTCTTTTTCGAGTTTTTCGAATACTTTTCGAGCATTTCGAATATTCATCAATGTTACTTCCGATGCTAGATGAAGAAAAAAAGATTTTAAAAGACAAATTTTCTTTTTGCTATCAATTCTTACAAATCGTTGGATCACTTATGACAACCATAACATAAGTATTTGGTGTACAGAGTTCAATAAAACAAGCAAATGTCGAATTTCGTACTTCCATCGATTGAAAAGCTGCAGCTAGTTTACTAAACAAACAAACGAAAAAAAATCTCTCAATTCTTATCTTTATTCGATTGAATTCACCTGCACGAGAGTTTGAATTGTTTGATAATATCACTGATTTTTTCGAATCGTCGACCGTCATGATGTTCTTTACGTGTACAATGGGAAATGACCTAGATTCAACAAAATATATATATTCGAATTATGAACAAGTCGTTGTTACTAAAAATGTCGCTTTTTCAAACAACAGAATTTCATCAGCATCAATGATTTCTGCGAAATTCTCCAAGGTTTTTTCTAAACCTTTGACATTTGGAACAAGTTGATAGACAATTTGTGACCAAGCTTTATAAAGTGTTTCATCCCAAATAGATGTACGAAAACATGAACATTGCAATGGTTTTGATGCTTCAGTGAGAATACGTTCTCGTTCAGAAAAGACTTTTGTACGTAATTCGTCGGGTATCAAATCCATTTTATGTATGAGACAGAAGATTTTAGCCGTTGATGAATGTTGTAAAATTGATTCCAAACAAGATTGATAATAATGTAAATCCTACTATTCGATAGTGAAAGAAAAACAACATGAACACAAACAAAAAACGAAACAAACTTTATCGATCTCTTGACTTTGTACATCGAAAACATAGATAAGAACTTCGACATTTTTAAATATGGTATCCTTTTGTGTAGCAAAATAACATTCCATAAATGCTTCTTGCCCACCACAATCCCAAAGATTTAATATTAGATTACCAAGAAATCGAACGTACGATTGTTCAACATCCACTGAAATTATTTGCAAAACATATTCTTTGTTTTTTTTTTGTTGAGAAATATTATTAATTTACTCGTAGCACCCAGACGTCGGGTGTCTTTAGCACTGTAATTGGCAAAAATAATCGATCGCATCGATGTTTTACCACCACCACTTTTACCCATTAGCAAAACCTTAGACATATAGTTCATTGAAGAAGAAAACCTTTCGTTTTACTACAAGGTCACTCACTTTTTTTCGCATCATCTTTCGTTCGAATTTTTCTTTATCTCAATTATACTGTTGTAACGTAGAAACTGATATTATGTCAAGACACGAGACTTTCACTGCACGATGATGCTTATTTATTTTTCCGTTCTTTTCATTCTCTTCGTTATTGTTGGTGAGAAAAATTACCGTTACATCAGTTCGAGAATGTAGATGTCGCGCGATTATTTAGGATGGACAAAAATTAGGAATAGGTAGTTTTGGTATCAAGTTTTGTTCGAAAAAAGGTGGAACATTTTCAATGTAAACTTGAGGACCGATTCTTGTAAATGGACCAAGTTGTAATGAAGCTGTTGATAGGAGAAATAGTTGTGTGAATAACCAGGATAATGATTTGGGTAGTTGAAATGAAGTATTTGCTTCGAGAGTACAAACTAAACCATGTAGAAGGAAGAAACTCATTGTTGATCCAAACGAACGATAATCTTTGAACATAGCGAAAAGTAAATGCAGATGAAGAAGACCACTGATAAAAAAGACGATCAATGAAGCAAGAGTTGCTGACGAGATAAATTGACGAACAGGTTGAAATATCGATTCACGAAAAACAGTACAAACGAGTTGATTATATCGTTTACCCCAAAATTCACGTACTGATAGAGATAAAAATGGGAAATTAAGTGATGGTAATAATATGTATTTATTTCTTGTTATTAATCGAACAATAATACTTTGAATATCAGCTAGAAATGTGTATGTTACTGCAAAAATGAAATATATTGATACTCGAACGTAACTATCACTTCCAGGACAAGTTAAAAGCCATCGATACAGCCAATGATTGAGTATTAATTTAGTTATAGCGATGAATGACTCGTAAACAATTGGTAATTGTTGATGTTGAAATGATGAACTAGGAACGATGGGAAAAAACATCCAGAGAACTTTTAAAATAAATGATTTATATGTTGGATATTGATTTGGTGAAAGAACAGTAAAATGAAAGAACCGAATCGATGCAAACCAAGAAAATGTTGTGAATAACATCGAAGTCATTTGCATTGCAGGAAGATCTCGAGCTGTGATATGTGTCAGAACGACACAAGGTACTAATGTTAAAATACATCGAATAGTAGCGTTCGAAATAAATCGAATAAGATAAAAACATGCTAAAGATTGTAAAATCCAACCGCTGAGAACAATCAAAGGCGACAACATTTTGAGTAATGATGACGAAAAGTATTATTATTCTATTTATCCTCGTGTTTTTATAGGTCGTATAAGGAGAGGCAATCAAGCTCGAGACCGCAGAACGAAAGAAAGAAAAAAATGTGTTTTTTTTGCCTTATATGGATGTTAACATGATCCAGAAAGAGAAGCAAGATTGCGTCTCTCTACGTTCCAATTTTTTTTAATAATCAGACATAAATTATAACGTTGTTGTTGTTGTTGTTGTTAGAAAAAAAAATGAATCGTTTGTCTTATCTCGGAGAGAAATTGTAAGATAAGAATCCAAATAACTGGTTACTTTTCTTCGTTGAAGTTGTCTAGTTTCAGATTTGAATTAAATTCATTATGGTTTCAAGAGATATTGTTGAATCAGAACTTGCATTTCGATTTCTCGATGTAGATCAAGAATCACTCAAAATATTTCCACCAATTCCAGATTATGACAATACTCCTTTAGTCTCCATCGATAAAGCTATCATTCCACTAGAACCTATTGTGCCCTGTATTAAAAGTATGCTTCAAACTGTCAAAATGATGAATTCTAATGAACCAAAAGATGGTTTAACTAGAGATGAGGCATATTCTATTCGATTGTATACTTTCGAATGTTCATTGTTTCATATTCTTAACAAGACTCTTCGTTCAGACAACAGACAAAAATTAAAACCTTGGCTTCTATTTCTAAGACTTTTGTTCACGGCATTATCACATATTTCTTCAACTCCTCTTGTCGTTTATCGAGGTATTAATATGGATTTATCGAAATTGTATCCCATGGGTGCAACTATTGTGTGGAATGGATTTTCATCTTGTATAAAAATGACTACTCAATTAGAAAATAAACTTTTTCTTAACAAAACTGGGAAACGAACATTATTTGTTATTAATTGTTACTCGAGCAAATCAATCTATCAATATTCGACGTATGAATCTGCCCTTGAAGTATTACTTCTTCCTGGTCGTCAATTCGTCGTATTCAGTTGTGTCAATCAAGGAAAAGATTTATATGTCATAGAATTAAATGAGATTGAGCCAGCATTTGAATTTACTGACGCAGTTACAACATCTTGTTCAATACAAAACGTCGATTTTCGGCCTATCTCAACTGTATCTTTATCTAAAAAAACACTCCCAGCTACATTACCAAATCATCGCTTAGAAGAAGCTCTCGCCTGCTCTTTTACACAACGATTGAAGTTTAACTTCGCAAACACGTCTTTAGATGATACCGATATGGACACTATCATCAGCGAAATTATCATCTACAGAGGATGTCATGAATTAAACTTATCCAAAAACAACTTCACATATAAGGGAATTTCAATTCTTGCTCAAATATTAGAAAAAAATAAGGTTGCCAGTATTTTCTTTTGTATCCATCTCAACATCTAACCTTCTCTCAGATTCTTCTAGACACTTACTACACTCGTTCTTAGATCTAATAAAATCTACAATAACAGTGCACAATGTTTGATTGCAGCCTTACAATCAAACTCGGTAATGCATGAAGCAAATACGTTCTTTCATATGACCTTTTGATAGACACTTACAACACTTAATATTGGTGCTAATAGAATCGGAAATACAGGTGCAGGATATATAGGCAAATTCCTGCAATTCAACACTGTAGGATGAAAAAACATATTCGTATCTGTGTGTTCTATTCATATTATAACCTCTCGTAGATACTTACTACGCTTGATCTTTCAATGAATCGCATTCAACATATAGATGCAGAATATATAGGCAAAGCCTTACAATCAAATGCCGTAGAATAGAAAACAAATCTAGATCTACGTGTTTTACTCTTATGAATTTCTCATAGACACTTACTAAACTTGACATTTCACGAAATCGAATCGGAGAAAAAGGTGCTGAATACTTAGCCAAAGGTTTACAATCAAACACTGTAGGATGAAATGAAATGAAATCCATTTTTAGTGTTGTTTCACACTTGTTAACTTCTCGTAGACACTTACTATACTGTATCTTTCAGAAAATCGAATCGGATATCAAGGTGCACAATATTTAGCTGAAAGTTTACGATCTAATTCGGTAGAACAAAAAACAAATGATAGACTGTCATATTATTTTTAACTTCTCATAGACACTTACTACACTTGATATTGGTTTCAATGGAATCGGAAATATAGGCGCAGAATATTTCGGGGAAGCCTTAAAATCAAACTTAGTAGAACAAAAACTAATAATTCATTTCTTCGCATCTGATTTTCGTTATTTTCTCATAGGCACTTACTACACTCGATCTGTCGAAGAATTGTATTGCAGACAAAGGTGTACGCGATTTAAGTGAAAGTTTACGATTAAATACAGTAAAACAAACTTGTTTCGAAGTTCTCTATTCTTCTTAACTTTACCTAGACACTTACTACATTTAATCTTGCTCAAAACCAAATCAGCGACAATGGTGCACAGTACCTAGGTGAAGTCTTACAGTCAAATACGGTAGGACAAAGAATAACAAATCCGTTTCTTTTGAAAGTGTACTCCTGTTAACATCTCACAGACGTTTACCACACTTGACCTATCGAGAAATTACATTGGACACAATGGTGCCGAATATTTAGCCAAAGTCTTACGTTCATCCACTGTAAAACAACAAAGAAATTCATTTCTCAATGCGCTACTTTTGTTAACTTTTCATAGGCACTTACTACACTTCATCTTTCACAAAATCAAATCGGAGATAATGGTGTACAATATCTAAGTGAAGCCTTACGATCAAACTTCGTAAGATACAAAAAACGACAAAGTTATTCCTTCGTATTCTGCTCTTCTTCATTGTTTATAGATACTTACTACACTTGACGTTTCACAAAATCGAATCGGAGAAAAAGGTGCTGAATACTTAGGTGAAGCTTTACGATCAAATTCAGTATGACAAAACCAAATTTTCTTTTTCGTATTTGACTTTTGTTCACTACTAATAGACACTTACTACACTACATCTTTCGCAAAATCGAATCGGAGAAAAAGGTGCTGAATACTTAGGCGAAGCATTACGATCAAACTCGGTAGAACGAAAAACAAAACTCTTTCTTCGTGTTCTACTCTTGTTTAGTTCTTATAGACACTGACCACGCTTGATCTTTCAGGAAATTACATCGGAGAGAACGGTGTACAGTTCTTAGGAGAAGCATTACGATCAAACACAGTAAGACAACAAATTAAATCCATTCCTTAGTTCATTGCGTTTTGTAACTTTTCATAGACGCTTACTGTGCTTACGCTTGATGGAAATCTTAAATGAAGCCGATTTGTTTTTATCATTCTCATCTTTTACTTGATGATTTTCTATGAAATTAATCTAAATTCGCAGTACTTTGATCCTTTTTGTTTAAAATATATGAAGTAGTTTTTGAAACTCTCATAAGTTATCACTAATTCATTTGACCAATGAAGTCATTGTTTGAAAGAGGTCACTTTAACTGTTAGTTGAATGGCGAAAACTTTGGACCTATGATTTATTTTTGTAATTGTACCTTTATTTCGTTCATTATTACTCATTTCTTCTTCACGATCGATTGGGTGAATCAATGGCAACAATTGAAAACGATACACGTCGAGAAATTGCTCGATTACCGACACGTCCCGTATGGATCCATCGAACAAATGAGACAATCAGCTAAACTTCTGTTGTTTTTTTAGATCTCCCTAGAAGATCGATATGATCCTCCGGCAAATTTCCTCGAAATCGAAGTTGTCAATCCTGAAACACACGGTTTCGGCAATAAACGTTACACAGATTATGAAATTCGAATGAAGACGAATTTGCCTGTATTTCGTTTGAAAGAATGTTCAGTTCGTCGTCGTTATTCAGACTTTGAATGGTTACGTAAAGAACTCGAACGTGATAGTAAAGTAAGAAGACGACGAAACATTGTTTTTTTCATTATCTTGAGAGTTTGGCTCTTCATCTTCAGATTGTTGTTCCGTCATTACCATCAAAAGCTTGGAAAAAACAAGTTCCTGCATTTTTACGAGGCGATGATGGAATATTCGAAGATGAATTCATTGAAGAACGTCGTAAAGGTCTCGAACAATTTATTAACAAGTAAATCGAAGAGATTTTTCGAACTTCAACAACAAAATCATTGTTTGGTTTTTCGTAGAGTTGCTGGTCATCCATTGGCACAAAATGAACGATCGTTACATGTTTTTCTTCAAGAAACAACGATCGATCATGATAAATACGTTCCTGGCAAAGTTCGAAATTCGTAGAGATCAAGAATATCATTTTGTTATCGCTCTTGCTTTCATTTTTATTCTTACAGAACAAACACAAAATCACACAAAAAATCTGTTATTTATTTATTATTAAAAAAAAGAGACTTGATCTTGATTTTCTTATCATATAGAAGTCAATAAATATTCGGGATAACACTTAAAAAAAAAGCAAAGATAGACTTGACTCGATTTTTTTGTTGTTGTTGTTGTTGGTAGTGTCATCTATTCCGAAAGTATAGCCCTCTATGAACATCGAGAGAGAAATAGATATTGGCTCATTGATATGTAAAGACTTACCAATCGATAGTGTTCTCTATACTTTGTGGACGATTGTGTGCGTTAGTTTTGAAATCGAATTTCTTTTTCAACGAATTCTAGATCTTCAACAGTTCAATCGAAATAAAAAAACAATGGGTCCATTTCGTGGCGGTGGAGGTCGTGGAGGCGGCGGCGGTGGCCGTGGTGGAAACTTTCGTGGTGGTCGAGGAGGTGGCGGTGGCCGCGGTGGTGGTGGAGGTGGTCGATTTAATCGAGAACCTGAAGGTCCACCCGAAAGTGTTGTTGGTAAAGTTGTTGTTTTTCTTCTGATTTTGAAAAGCTCATGTTCGTTTTAAGAACTTGGACAATATCAACATCCGTGTGAAAGTCAACTCGTTTGTAAAGCAACAAATGATATGGTTCCTTATTTCAATGCTGGCGTCTTTCTTGAAAATAAACAACAAGTTGGAAAAGTCGATGAAATTCTTGGTCCAATGAAACAATATGTAAGACGAAAGGGCAGAGAGAGAGAAGAGGAGATTCAATTTGTTTTTGTTTAGTGGTTTTCTGTCTCACTGTTGGAGAATATGAAATCTGATTCGTTTAAAAAAGACCAAAAGGTAATCGATTCGAAAGAAATTATTCGTATTAAACTGTTTCTTTTTTCTTTAGCTCTTCATCGATCCAAATAAACTCT
>Ga0209922_100514_pt1 | contig 50774 bp, 59 predicted proteins | sample ThiBiot_500_biof_FD_183946 | JGI IMG/M metagenome (GOLD analysis project Ga0209922, IMG submission 183946) | Wastewater bioreactor microbial communities from Cape Town, South Africa - Thiocy_expt_500_biof (SPAdes) | ecosystem: Engineered > Bioreactor > Thiocyanate-remediating > Anaerobic-Aerobic ... | reverse complement strand
GTGTTCGAACGGTTAGATTCGATTTTGGACGATTTGGAGTTGATATCGGCGAATTCGTTGGGGAGAGAAAGGGCTGTTCAATAAGGATCGGTAATAATAATGATGGATTGAGTTTAGTCAATGTGGATGAATTTAAATGATTGTGATTTTCTCTTGAGTCAATTTGATGATTGATATGAGATTTGCTTACTATTGGCCGATCGAAATTAAAACAATTGCCCATATTTTCTGACTGGAAAGAAATATTATGTGTTGTTATCAGTTGAATTTTTATTGATTAAATATATATTTACTTCCTGTGATGGTGATGGTTGTTGCTGTTGTTCTTTCCGACTTGTCGCCTCTTGAAAACGTTGTTCAGCTTTACGAGCTAACTGACGTACATTGCGTTGTGCTTGTTCGACTAATGAACGTGCATCGACATGTTCCGAGAGATAATTCTTCGTTGATTTAAAACCATCCTGGAATATTTGTTGGACACGTGATTTATACGCTTCTGCCATTTGATATATTTACATTCGTTCGAAAGAGTCTCAATGTTTGTTTTCTTCTGGTATACAGATTCACTCTCTCTCTCGTTCTGACTCTCCCACACACGCACACCCTGTCCTCAAGTGTGTGCACAATTCGATCGAAATGTGTTCAGTTTCGAGTCTTTTTTCTTTCGCGGTTTGCTAATGCGTGTACAAGACAAAAAAGTCAGTAACAATGACGATAAAGTGAAGAAAAGGGGGGCGAAAAAAAAAGAAGAAAAAAAGAGAATAAAATAGACTGACGATTTCTTTCTTTTTTTACAGCAGCTGCTGCACTTTTTCTTTTCGTCTGTACGATCGGTGTCGATTGTAGTAAATAAAACTTTAGAGTCTATAATCTTTTGTACCTATACTTCAGTCAATGAATTACTCAGCTTTCTGAATTAATGAAATAAAATTTTAATATCAAACAGCAATAAAATATGAATCATCAGGATTTTTCATCATCTTTCTATGTCCTAACACGGTTCTTCCTTTTTCTCTTCTGCTTTATAATGTGGTGATTAATCGATTTGCTTAGAGGGTAGGCGTCCGATGACGTCATAAGGTATACGAAGAGCAGACGAGGTCTTATGTAAAATCTATCTTTTAAGACGACGACAAGGCGAAAATGAAAAAGTCATACGTTGAGATTTACCTATTGGTGTTGGTGTTGTTGTTATTGTTGTTTTAACGTATGGTTTTGATCATCCTGATCTGTTCAATTGATCAAATGATCTAAAATGACAGCTGAACAAAATTATCGAATATTTTACTATCTCGGTTTCTTTTCTTTTTTGTTCTTTATATAATAAATAGATGAAAGCGAAAGTACAGTAGTGATAATATGTTCTATTCTCTTTTTTTCTTCTTTCTCTCTCCGTCCCTCCCTCTTTTTTTTTCTATTCGAAAAAATGCTCATATTGCGTGTGTGCTCTTTTTACTACGAGATTTAATATTTGACATTGAATGTGTACAATTCCCTTGGATTTTTGATATCAATCAAAAATTATACATACATACACATAGATATGTGTTTATACGATAAGACACGAGAGGAAAAAGATCGAATTGAATCGAATCGAAAAAAAACCGAGAAACTGGAAATTGATATGTTTCTCTTGTTGACAAAAAATAAGCAAACGATATGACATACTCTTGCTCTTTTCTCGGATATAGATGTATTTAAAAAAAAACGAGAAGACTAAAGAATGAAAATCTATATTGTCCCGACTGCAAGCCTTGACCTTCTTCGAACATAATCTCATTTTTTTATTCTATTCAAAACGGATGCGATATTATGTCGACATATAGACAAACATACTTGCAAGAATAATAAACAAACAAAAAGGAAGGCAATTTTAGTTAGATCTCATATATGAAAAGAGATAAACGAATTCTGTTCGTTCGTCTGATCGATCGAATCGAAAACGAAAATATACTTTTGAAATATTTTATTGGATAGTCTAGTTCTACATATATTCTCTTCTTGTTTGAAACCTATAAGATGTCACTAACAAGCATTTTAAATCAAGTATACAAAGTAATTCTTTATTCGCCTCACAAATACTGCTCCTAATTGATAATCGGTTTGCTGATATTTCCAGATTATTCTGTATGAATTTTTAATTAATTTAACAAAAAACAAATAAACAAATAATGTCGTTGTATTTTCAAGTGTTCGTTAAAAGAGCACATGAAACAGGATTTTGACGATAGTTTACAATGATTAAATCTTTTGGCTCTTTTCTTTTTCTATTTTGTCTATACCATGGAAATAATTGAAGGAATTGTTCACGATAAATACCACCGGATAATATGTATAAAAAGAATGACAATAAATAATCTATTTGTGTCAAAAAAACCGATATGTAACGTAGAGCAATAATATTTGGTGTGCGTGTAGACGCGAAAAATGCATTCATCAAATAAATGATACCGAACGGCGTAGTCAAAATAATATGAGTGCACGTATGAAGAAGTAACATACGGCTGACTTGTCTGTGCATAAGACGATTTTGCATGGATACTTTTTGTTGAGCTAAACGAAGAGTAATTCGATGACTATTGATAGTTGTCAATACACCGAATATAATCATTAATATGGGCGCAAGAATCGTTAGTATTGCTTGAGTTGAAACATAGATTTTCGTTGGTAAACTTTTGTACTGTAAACAACGACCAATTCTTCTATCAAAATAATAGATGAAACACATCGGTAGCATATAAATTGAAATAGATATAGTAGTAATGAGGATCATTTTACGAGCTTTCCGTTTCACATATTTTGAATTCATAAGACGTGGTTGTGAACTACAGTAATATCTATCAAATGCAGCTAAAATAAGCATTGCTCGAGCAACATAAGGCCCTAGAAATATAACGAAAAAATAGATATGACAACCGACTGGTGTATTTTCCCAGCCGATGAACAAAGCACGTAAAATTTGTGTTGGTGCTACTAAAGATGTATAGATAATTGTTGTCACAGAATAGGCAAGAAAATAATAGATACATGGTAAAATACGAAGTGCTCGTGAACTTAGTATACGAATATTGATAATATGAGTCGATATAATTAGTATGAACAATGCAGGTTCTATGTAAATATTTGCTTTGAGAACATGATGTAACAATGTCGACATTTCTAATGAAATCTTCGACTACTAAAAGTCAAATAGTAATAAAAACAATAAAGTTAATTTATTAATGAAATTTCTAATCAAAAGTTAGGAGTTATTCATGTGCATGATAAAAAATATGCCCACAGGAAAACGTTAGAAACGTAGATTAGATTGTTAAAAAATTATAAACGGAAGAAAAAATGGAACAAGACTGATAGTTCTGTTATTAAACATGCATTTATTCGCTGCGAAGATAATTATGTTTTGACAGTCACACTGTGTTCTGTTTCTGTTTTTCATAAAATGATATTGAAGGATGCAAAGTATCTTCTTATTATCATTCGAGTACTTTCGAAAAAGATTCATTATAGAGAAAAATCGTCGGGTCTCATGAATATAAATCGAGATTTAATCTCATTATTGACGCGCATAGTCAGTTTGTTTTACTGTCAATTGATGTGTTGTCAAAATAAAAATGATTCAAATCTGAAAATGCTTATTATTTAGTAAAAAGAAAAAAGAAATTTTATTAATATATTGAAAATAACAAATGTTTTTTGTGTTGATGAAATAAAACTCTTCGCACATTTCTCATAATTCTTCAAAGTAACATAAGGTTTCATTTTCTTAAAACCATAGTTCATATTTATTCTTCGCCCACATTCTGTTTCATAATTTGCGTTTTGTTTTTGTTTTTAATATTCTTGAGAACTTTTTTCTTTCTCTACAATGTTTCTAATACAACTGTTCGTATGAACTTCTTCGTAGATCGAGGTTGTTGATATTGGAATGAACGTATTCTGTATCTATTTTCTCGGAAGCATTTAAGTAATTTACAGAAACGTTGCCGGTAGAAACTTCCCAACAGTATGTAGAGAAAAAATGACACCACATAATCAGTTTGTGATAAAAAAACAAATACGTAACGCAATGCAAAGATACTCGGCGTGCGTGTTGATTCAATAAAAGCATTCATAAAATAAATGACGCCAAATGGAGTAGTCAATATAATATGAACACACATATGAAGGAGTAACATTCGATTTAATTGTCTGTGCATAAGACGACTTGGCATGGATACTTTCTGTTGAGCTAAACGAAGAATAACTCGATGAGTATTGATACTTGTTAGAATTCCGAGGATAAACATTACTGTTGGAGCACAAATTGACAATATAGCTTGAGTAAAAATATAGATTTTTGCCGGTAAATTCCGGTACTGCAAGCAAAGACCAGTTGTTGTGTCAAAGTAATAAATAAAACACATGGGTGATAGATAAATCGAAATTATTATAACCATGATAAGAATATATTTACGAGCTTTCCGTTTCGCTTGCTTCCAACTCATGAGACGTGGTTGTGAACTACAGTAATATCTATCAAATGCAGCTAAAATAAGCATTGCTCGAGCAACATAAGGCCCTAGAAATATAACGAAAAAATAGATATGACAACCAACTGGTGTATTTTCCCAGCCGATGAACAAAGCACGTAGAATTTGCGTTGGTGCTAGTAAAGACGTATATACAATGGTGGCTGCAGAATAACCAAGAAAATAATAAATACATGGAAAAGCACGAAGTTCACGTGAACTTAGTATACGAATATTAATAATATGGATGGATAAAATTAATATGAATAGTACTGGTTCTATGTAAATATTTGCTTTAAGAACTCGCTCGAGTAGCGTTGTTGGAGAATAGAAATCTTGAAAGAAAATACGCAATGCACTACAGACGAAATTCAAAGAGACTTCATGTCGATGGTTAGAGTGTAGCAATTTAACATGCAAAAAAAAAACTAGACTAATGATAACAGTGATGTGATGTTTGTGAACATGGATAAACAATGCTTTAATAATTAAACCGTCATATTCTTTTCTCTTTACTTTCTTCTTTTTTCTTTATTTCTATTCTCTTAGTGGTATGATGTTGTGGATTGAAATTCCTTTTGAATATCATATTTGTTAAGTACGCTGACAAATTTACGACAAAAGAAGTAAAGCACATTGCTCAAGGCATCTAGTATATATTTAATCTCTATATTAACGTCAAGTTATTTGTTTTATTTCAATTGACATGTTGTAATCACGGCAAATGTTCTTATATTCAAATACACTTTATTCAAACAGAAAAATACAACTAGGGCACTTGAGTAAATAGATCTTGAACAATAATTTATGCGCTGTTGATAATTGGAGAGAATTTTTTTACACTTATTTCGTGTTTCACCTACATTCTATTCGAGAATTAAATTATTATTCGTATTCCATATTTTTCTATGTGTTTACATGTCTAAAACATGAAAATAAACGATAAAAACGTTGCCGATAGAAATTACCCAATAAAATATAGAGAAAAAAAGATGCTAAGTAATCTGTTTGCGTCAAAAACACGCATAAATAACGTAGAGCAATAATATTTGGAGTGCGTGTTGACGTAAAAAATGCATTCATAAAATAAATTATGTTGAACGGAGCAGTCAAAATAATATGAACAAACATATGAAGAAATAAAACACGGCCTAGTTGCCGTTGTACAAGATGCACTTTTTGTTGTCTTATCCGTAGAGTATATCGACGACTATTGATATTTGTTAGAATTCCGAAAGTAATCATGGCAATCGTTGTAGTAACCGTTACTATCGCTTGAGTAACAATATAAAGTATTACGAATAGGCTCTTGGATTGCAAACAACGACCTGTTTTTCTATCAAAATAATAGATGAAACACATTGGTGACAAATAAATTGAAATAAATATAGTAGTAATGAGGATCATTTTACGAGCTTTTCGTTTGGCTTTTTTCGAGTTTATAGGACGTGGTTGTGAACTACAGTAATATCGATCAAATGAAGCTAAAACTAGCATTACTCGAGCAACGTAAGGTCCCAAAAATATAACGAAAAAATAGATATGACAACCAACTGGTGTATTTTCCCAGCCGATGAACAAAGCACGTAAAATTTGTGTCGGTGCTATCAATGAAATGTAGATAATTATAGAAACAGAATAACCGATAAAATAATAGATACATGGTAAAACACGAAGGTCACGTGAACTTAATATACGAATGTTAATGATATGAGTAGATATAATGAATACAAATAGTGTTGGTTCAATGTAGATATTTGCTTTGAGAACATGATGTAGCAATGTCGTCATTTCAAACAAAGGAGATAAGCTTCTGACAAGATTAATGACGCACTCTCTACTTTTAACTGAGCAACTCAAAATAGTTTCTATTTTAAAAGAAATGCCTCTGGGAAAAATTTAATGAGAAGTATAATAAAACTCATGATCTAGAGAATTTTATGAACGCATATATATATTTTATAGTCAGAAGCAAAAAGCGGAATATGCCTAATACTAATATTATTAAACATATTTAATATTTCACACGAATAACAAAAGCCAATATTTTGTTTCTATCTTTTTTTTCTCGATTGTATCATGTGATAATTTCAGATTTTCTACGAATAGCTTTGCTAATAATCATATTGTGTATTTCCTTTACAAAGGAAACATGATTTACTGAACTTTTAACCCTACTGTGAGTACAACATAAAAAGTACCATAAACACAAATGAATAAATAATTAATTTTTTACTGTTGAAGAAAGAAAATTCTTTTTACATTTGTGAGACAATAATGCCCAAGCCTTTTCACTATTTTCTTGTTTCATATAAGGTTTAAATCCGAAATCATCGTACATATTGATTGCTCGCCAGCTGGTTGTTTGTGAATCCAAAAAACATTTATCCGAATATTCACTAATCTTCTTCAGAACAGTATAAACAAGTGGTTTGGCCAGTTTCTTTCCTTGATATTCGGGAATAATCGATACCCAATAGAGACTACCTTGTTGTTCACCATCAAGACAAGCCGACCAAGCCATTGCCTGTCCAATATATCGTCCTTCGGAATTTACCAGAAAAAAGAGTCGTTCAGGTAATAAATGACTGTCTTTATTATTTAGAAAATCCTTTCGAAATAACTCGAGACCTTGATCAACTGACCGAAATTCTCCGGCGGCTGTAGCAATTTCTGCCCATGTCTGATCATCGTTTGAATTCGATTGATACATTCGAATTTCATATTCTGCAGGCAGAGAATACGATGGCAACGAGTCCATATTTGGTCTGAACATTTTTATTTTCAAATATTCAATTTCATCTGTCGATTGATGAAGATAGTTGTCCGCCATGATGTGCAGAATGTTTCGATATGAAAAACAAAACAAAACAAGAAAAGATAAGTTACACGTTTTGATCTATGTTTTTAAATTTATTTTCGTTTCGAACTAATGACGACAGAAAAGAGAGATAAGCTCTTGAAGATCGAATTCTTTGGGCAAATGAGAGATTGTTTTTGTGTCTTCATTAAAAAATCCAAGAATACGAAAAGCTTCGTGTATTTCATCTGAAAATTCTCTTATAAACATTTCATTTCAATAAAATACATTTACCTATCGTCATTTTTTCACCGTCAGTCGCCTATTTTTTTTTGTAAACAAAAAAAGTTAAAACCACTTTTTTTTCTTAAATCGTTTCACTCACAAGTGTTTGTATTAGAGATTGAATATCAATTTTCGATGTTGTTGGTGATTTGTATTCATTGAAAACAAATTTCATTATTTCATCAGCAGACATTTGATTGAAATCGTTAGCAAAATGATTGTAATAGATACGAATAGCTTCTTCGAAATTGATTTCAATCTTTTCCGGATTAGTCATCGCTTTTTTAAAACATTGTTCATCATACAATTCATGAATCTGTCGTTGTGACACGTGAACTCCACACATGCGAGCAAAATCAATAATTAACGGTAATCGAATCGTTCGATTAAGTACTAAATTTTGAGGATCTTGTAATTGTACGCAGTAAAATATTGATTCGAGATGTTTGATGTAATTAGTCGATTCTAATTTGATATGTGCTACTTGTTTTTCCATTTGAATAGAATCGAATTTCCATATGAATATGCAATTGTCGTTTTCGCCATTAGAAATGAATAAATTATGTCCGAATACAATATCGAATGTTCGTACGCCAGTTGGATGCGCTAGAATCATATTATACTTATCAGGATGACCTGTACCAGGCAATTTCACAACACCGATTGTATCGAACGTTTGAAATGCTAAATAGGATGTATCACAAATATTTTCACAGTTCACTGTCCAGAATTTGATCTATGATTGAGAAAAAACACGACGATATTATTTTAATTTAAAATCGAATTTACTTGTTCGTATGAAGAAGGAAAAGCTTGAAGTGTATGTCGACATTTATTTGTGATTATATCAAAGAATTTCATTCGGCCATTGCTAATCGAACAGAGAAGATATTGGTTTTTATTATCCATCGAACACGAGACCATCGATATGACATAAGATGGATATTCGACGAGATTGATACGAGTTTGTACTATGAATGGATATTGTCGTTGAGAATCAATCGTATATTCGATGAGATCACCATCGGTACCACATGAAAATAAACGTTGCTTTTTTGTTGATTGATCTTCGGTAAAAAGAATCGAAGTTATTCGACCGAAATGACTTGTACAATGACCATGATGATGATAGATTTGTGATTTTTCATTATCTTGAATGTACAATGTGATTCCCTTGAAAAGAAAAACAAAAAATTAATAAATTGAAGTCTGAATGATATTTACAGTGTCATGACTAACAGCTGCTAGGAAAAGTGTATCGAGTGAAAATTGAAGAAATTCGATATTTGATGACGAATTATACAATGGACGATTGTTGATTAATGTACATGTTGCAGCTATATAGTTTTTCAATTCGATTTATGAATAAAATATGAATGAATTTCATACCATCAACGAGCCAAATCTGACCATTTTCCAAACCAATAGCTAAATGTGAACATTTTTTGTTTAAAGCTAATTTAGATATTCCGATATCAGTTGACAATGAAATCGTTCTATCCATGAATAATGATCGTTCTGAATATCAAAAAATTCACATAACGAACGATAGCAGTGTGTAAAAACATACCTTCGCCATGCCAAACATAGAGATGTCCAATTGAAGTACCAATATAAAGTATGGGCAATGTCGAATTGAGACAAATATCTGTTATTTGACCTAAAGGCATTGTTTGTACGATTTTAACTAGAATAAATTGCAATTCAACGAATGTTTGTTTACGTAGAAAATATACTTCGAGAGAGATTTTTTTGTGTAACAACAATAATCTATAAATCACAATTGAATGATCATCTTTAAACAGTTATTTGCTCGTTGTACATACATGATCTGATTGACAAATGACTTCATCAAGTTCGAAAGATTCATTTTTTGTATCCAATTTATCCGTCCATAATTTCTTTGTTAATGTTTCTTCTTCATTTTGATTACTATCATTTATACTTAGACTAAGAATAGCACCGATGTTCAACGATGGATATTGTCTGATGAAATTTAAATTACAATCAAAAACAATTATTTCAGAATGAACTGTTCCGATAATAATATATTCATTAAACATTTCGATACATGTTATATCACGTTTTAAATCATGTAAACGTTTTATGTTTGTTGTTTCAGGCATATAAATCTCATGATCAGTAGATCGTTGTGTAGTATTGAGCAAAGATTCAACTTCGAAAAATATTGCTTTACCTAAAACAAAGAAAAGAAAAACTGAGAGAATTATTTGTGTATAATCATGAATTATATTCTACCAGTCGATGTGATTGCTACGGCTTCACGTTTTCCTGGAATGATATACGAGAAAATAAATGAGTTAACTCGTTGGCCAAGTTTCAGTTGAATATCTCGATGAATTTCCAATCGAACACGATCGGAATCTTTACTCGGTACTAAATATTCAATATATCTCAGTGTTTATCATCTCAAACGAACTATAGAATATCACTGAATCCGTTCCAATACTGTAAAACATCGATCGATCTTCGATTGTTGCAAACCAATGCTGTCTTTCGCAAACAATTGGTACAATCGATAATACAGTTGGACAAGTATCATGATTAGACCATCGCCAAAGAATAATCTTCTGATCGGGTATTTCAGTTAGAATACTTATTATTTTACCATCACGTGACATTTTCACCGAAATCAAACCTGTTTGATGAATATTCGTGAAATATTTAACCGGTTTGGATGTGTACGTATTCCAAACAATTAAAAACGTTTCTGATATTGATTCAGCAGTGACTAACCACTGTTTATCATATGAAATAGCAGCACTGATTATATTCGAAATATGACCTTGTAATAAAACTTGAACTTTTCCGCTTCCCGTTCCAATGATACCAACATTACTAGTTGCGTAGAAATATCGAGTTTTACCCGTTATAGAAAGATTTAATATTGGCACTTTAGTGTTCATTCCAATTGTCCAGTTAAGAGCAAGACACGATCGAACATCTTCATTATTCATTGAACTCATAGTTTATTAAATTAAACGGCGGTAAACGATGTTTTCGACTAGATGCCGTTAGCTAGTAAACATTCATTTGTTTCTCTCGCTCTCTCTCCTTAGCAACAGTAGAAGTAGAGGCTTCATTGTGATAAAGCCGCTTATGAAAAATCTTCTTTTCATGACAGAGTGCTGTCATTATTTCTTCTTCCTTCCGTCCTTCTTCCTTTTTTTCTTCCTTGCTCCTTAAGCCTTTATAAGGCGATGTCTTCCAATAGATCAGCAGTTTTTTGTCTTCGGTCTTCGTTAGTTCAAACTGCATATTTAATTATTAAGATTACGGCATTGTCTGTTGTCAATGGTGAGAAATAGATAGTTAATTGGAAATAAATAATCCTTTACTTCTGTAGGGTTTACTTGATATATTAAAACGATTTCGTTCAACAACACAAGAAGAACTTCGAATTTTACTGCTCGGTCTTGATAATGCTGGCAAAGTGAGATTTTTCAATTGACAACAGAAATCAAAAGAAGATAATCGATTTATTTTTCAGACAACATTATTAAAAGTTCTTGCGTCAGAAGATATTTCTCATATAACACCGACACAAGGTTTTAATATCAAAAGTGTACAATCAAGTGGTTTTAAACTCAATGTTTGGGATATTGGTAATTTTTATTTCATTAAATAAATAAATAATAGATTGTGTTATGTTCGTAATATAGGTGGTCAACGTAAAATACGACCATATTGGCCTAATTACTTCGCAAATACTGATGTTTTAGTAAATTACCTCATATTTTAATTACGATTTAGTTTTCTTTTCTTTTTAATAGATTTATGTTATTGATAGTTCAGATCGAAAACGTTTTGAAGAAACAAATCAAGTTTGTTCATTTCAGCTAAAAAAGCTCAGTAAATATATTACACTTTTCTTTCCTTTAGGAATTATCCGAACTATTAGAAGAAGAAAAACTTCGTAATGTACCATTATTGATTTATGCCAATAAACAAGACCTACTCAATGCTGCCAAAGCATCCGATCTTACTGATGCTTTATCATTGCATCAAATTCGTGATCGACCTTGGCAAATTCAAAACTGTTCAGCTCACACCAAAGAAGGTGTTAAGGTAAAACAAGTTGTTGTTATTGGTTTTTCTCTAAAATCTCGATTGTATTTGAATTAGGCGGGTCTTGAATGGGTGTCAAAAACGATTGCAAATAGAAAGAATAAGAAATAAGCACACAAACTATCCTGAAATAGTTTTTATTTATTTATACAGTATCACCGAGTGTGTAACATAGAAATTATACGTTTCGTTTGTCTATATTAAAGCTTTGTTTATACAAGAAATATAAAAAGAAAAAATAACATTGAAATATCGAAATTTTATGCTGACTGAACACCGGAGAAAACATTAGTTTACCGATGTGGAAAAACAAAAGAACATTGAATATCACAACACGAAGTACTCACCTTTCGTCTTTGTCTTTTATAATTATCATAAAATACTACTAAATCAGATTCTAATATGCATAGCAGAACATTGAGAAAGATTGAGAATTCATCAAACAATCACGTGATGTAAGAAAGGAAGGAAAGAAAGAAGAAACTCGTGAAGAAATTTTATATTTAAACAAAGAGTACAAAGAGTGTAAACATCAAACTCAATAATTTACAAACGAAGAATATGTCTATTAACGATAGTAATAATTCAAATGAAACATTCGGTTTAACTGGTACAGCAACCGGTTCCAGTGGCGACCATTTAGCAACTACAGGTGCAAGTGCACTTGGCACCAGTGGTGGCAGTGGTGATCCAGGAAATGAAAAAGCCAATGTTGATCAAGCAACGAAAACTCTTCCTCCACCAGGATCAACAGTTCCATCATCGTCGAAAGATAACAACGAACAAGGAACTCGTTAAATTCAACTTCTATTTTAATCAAGCGCTCACCCTCAACATAAAAACGTTACATTCTGTTTTCTTGTACTCTTTCACACAAGTTAGTTGATAATAAAAGAAAAGTTCGATTTCAAAAAGTGTAATAAGATGCGTTTATTCGTTAATAATATCCGAAACTATGTTTACAACAAAATTCATATACAAGAATACATTTTTAAATGAGACTATACAAACTACGATATTAAGTTCTTTTTTTTTAATTAAACAAAACAAAACAAACAAGTAAGCGAAGAGATTTATTTATAAATTTAATTAACAATCGGACAAGCACCATCAGTCCACTACAAAATAAAAAGCAAATTCATTTAAAAACGATTCATTTCATATTTTGACAATATCTTACTGTTAAAAGATGCCGATGTTCGGGCAGTCCAACAGCTGTTTGATAATCTTTTTGTAAACTATCATTGATTTGAATAACTCGATCATTAGTTTCAGCTAATCGAGGATCTGCACAAACATGATAAAGATCTACAATTGAGAAAAAATAACGAAGATCAATTCATTGAACACTTTTCAATTCATACCTCGAAGTAAACTCATTGTATTCAACTGAGCAGCATAATCCGGAATCGATTGACTGATTGTCGTTGCTGATTGAAGCATATTTGCACTTTCCTTGAAACGAAGAAAAAAAGAACAATAACAATAATCATTTTTTGTAACAAAAAATATTTACTTGATAATTATGCATTCGGAAAAACATATGTCCAAGAATGACGAATGTATTTGTTAAAATCTTATTTAGATCTTCATTACTCGCTAAATTTGCAGCACGTCGAAATAATTCCCTTGAAAAGAAAAATGCTTTTTCTTCAGCCGTTCAGCTATTTGCTTTACTTGGCTTCATGAACACGTGATTGTGTGAGATTTTGTAGACCGTTTAATAGATTTCCAATGGCATGAAGTATTGCCGATCTAATGGAAATCGAAAGTTTGTTTTTGTTTTCGAAAGAAGCTTTTGATGAATATTCACTGTGTTGTATTGAGTTCGACATTAACTTGCTGTAAAATCGGAATTAAATTAGGAAATTTGCCCGTACGAAGATAAATAAGAACGAGATTTGAGAGAATAAAAAAACGAAATTCTTTATCTCCGGCGAACTAAAATTAACGTTTTAGTTGATTTTTCTTAAGAAAAGAAAACAAGCGAAGATTTACTCGTGATCGAAGAGCCGTAGCAAACTAAATCACAAAAAAAAACACACAAGAAATGAAATCAAATTCTCTCTCCCTAAACATACTTGTGCTTCAGCTGCATCATTAATATTCAACGATGTTGCATAAAGACCCTACAAATAATTCCACGAAATCATCGTTTTTTTACTTTCTCTTCAAAATAGAATTTACCAATAGAGCATGAAGTGTCAATGTTCGTTGAATAGCATTGTTAGTATTCATTGGATTTGTTGTTTGATGAAGTCGAGCCAATGTATTGATCTATTTCGAAATAAAAACGCATTTTCTTCATTGCAATCGATGGTTTGTTTTTTGTTTTCAACTGACTTCTTTGATAGCTAAATATTTATTGTCAAAAATCAGATGACTTTGTATTCGACATTCGTAGAAAAGCATTTCGACGGCAATAAGAAACGGACTATGATCAATATTTTTGATTTGCTCGATTTGAGCTTGAGCTTTATCAGCATATTTCAAAGCTTTTTCTAATCGACCCGAAAGCATCGAATGAAAAACAGTTAACTAAATTCAATAAAAAAAATATATATGCACAAATCAATTTCAATTTGAAAATAGCTAATTACTAAATAAACGAGAACATTGAGATGATCACGTGATAACCACGTGAATTGTTCTAATGGATTGGTAATAACAAAAGTTTCTTTTGAAAAAAAAAATTAAGAAAGAAATTAATGAAAAACAAAAATGCCAACCTTCTTCGGGTCGACTTGCAAGATTTTGAATGCTTTGTTGTAATTGAATGAGTGCATTTTTCGATGATTTTATCTGAGAATCATAAACAAGATCAATATTCAATAAACGAAGGTCTATTGATGATTTACTTGTCCAAGACCGAAACATGAACATGATATATGTAAAACAAGATAGAAGATTCTTAATGTTTCAATATGAGAAATATTTCCTTGAAACGAATTGATTCGTTCTAAGCATGGTTTTAATAAATTTTGTGCTTCGAGATAATCTTTTGTTAATAATCTCAACTAGAATCAACCGAAGATTATTTTTGTTTTTACAATGTGAAAGAAATTGAGTTCCTACCATGACTTTTGTCAATTGAAAGAGTATTTGACAAAACAATGCATTGTATCTCGCAGAATATTCAATACCACGATCAACATAGTATAATGAAGTATTATAATCATCTTGTGAATGATAAATACTCTATGGGAAAAGAAGAAGACGAAAATCAAGAAATCGAACATAAAAAAAACAATCGAAATTTACAATAATTTGAAAAATAATTCGACAATGCCAATAAGGCTGTTGACTCGAAAGATCGTAGGCTTGTTGAAGAAAGCTTATAGCTGATTGTAGTTGATTTTGATTCGTATAGATCTTTGCTAATAAACAAAGACTTTCGAGTTTAATATCATCGGGCATTTGAGCTAATTGACACTGAAATGGAAAACAAAACAAAATTGCCCAAGCTTAACTTTCGTTTTATTTTCAACAAACCGCTTTATTTAAATGCATCGATGCCATGTCAATGTTCGTCGTATGTTGAACGTATAATCGTCCGAGAAATAAATGAATTTTCGCTTCGATTAACGGCGGTAAACGTATGGTTAGAATAGCTTGTAAACATTGTATAGCTAAACGATAATTCGGCGGCGTACTCGTTCGAAAATATTCCGCTGAACCAAGTAATGCTAAATAAACGGGATCAGCCATCTAAAACAAAAACAAATATGTTCTCCTTTGCTTTGTTTCCATTTCTATATCAGATCTAACTAAATGCAGAAATAAATAGCAAATGTAAATATCTTGTTTTGTTCTTAGATATTAAGAAATAAAAAATAATTGTTTTGTTATTACATTGAATAGATATAGCAGAAGACTAGACCACAGTACATGGGACGAACAGAAAAAAAAGAGAGCACAGTTCAGATCTTTAGAGGATAAGATAGATGATTGACCTATTGCACAGTGAAACACGAACATGAAAAGAAGACGAAAAATAAATGAATTTCTAATAAGGTATGGAATTCTGTTGATATTGGATATAATCGTATAAACGTGTACGTAAACTATGTGCACAACGACTGATCACTTCGTGCATATATCGAGCTGCTTCAGCTTCGCTTGCATCGGGTTTTAAACGTGCATTTAATTGTTCTAGTGTATGACCGCGAAAACACGGCAAACCCGTGTCCAACATCAATGCGACAAGTGTGATGAAATGATGACGATACGGACGTAGAGCGAGATAGCCTTTGATGCATAGTTCTTTAAACCATTGAAAAGCCGGAGCGGTTAGATCGCCCATGATTAAGATCATTTCAGCCGTTAGTTTTAAATCTACACGCAAATCATTTTCAATCAAATGTCGTTTTTTTTTCCTCAAAATTCTTACCAATATGAACGATATGTCCATCGTCATCGATCCTTCAAAAACAAAAAAGAACTCATTTTTTTCGAAAATCGAAATTTTTCTTATTAAACTAACATGATGTTTCCATTGTGACGATCTTTTATCTGTAGCATAAACAGAGCAATCGAATATGCAGCCATGCTCATCACGAAATTTCGTCGTGCTTTTTGAAATTTAATCGAATCGTCTTTGCCGTAGACATGTCGAAAGTATTCGAATAGACCGACTTCAGTATTCCGTCCGATATCTTCACGTGAACGTGAATTCGGCACGCATTCGATAACTCCACACTAAAATACAAAATTCATCACAAAATCAATCTCAGTTTTTTCCTTTCATACGCCTGGACTTGTTGCAATCACTCGATAAGTGTAAAGATACAGTTCTAAACCTTCTTGTTCAAATATATTTTGAAATAAACGCATCAATTGTAGAGCAAGAATATCCTTTTCAAATGAAAAAAAAACAATAAAAACGAATGATTACTCGTTGATGCTTACCTGTCGAACATCATCTCCAACTTTAAAAATAGCCATTTGAGAATACTGATTACTAAAATCTTGCATGAGTTCATAATCTGGATTGGCACAATCTTCGACTTGTTCAATGCCAACGGTTTGAACACGAAATGTTGCACGGTAAGGCGCTTTCGCCGCACTAGAAATCAATTGAATATTTCTTCTATTGAGAAATATATCGATTTTACCTTTGCATAGGTGCACCACTTTCAGGAATTAGCGAAATGACAATCGCTTCAGGATTTGATGGAAGATAAACTCCAGGTGGCACTTCACTGCCGATTGATCGTAATTCTTGTAGACAAGCTAAAGAAGAAGAAGAAAAGTAAATGTTAATCAGTTAAATTCGATCAAATTAACCTTCTTTTCTTGAATTTCCTTTCGGATAAACTTTAATCGTATCCGAAACTTTGGTAAGTCGATCGGAAAATGCAAAAACTCGTTCATAAAAATTCTTTGCATCAGGAGTAAAATCGATTTCAATTTGTCGAGCAATCGGTTCTAATTTCGCTTGCATTTCATTATCAGGCGTATCTTCATTCTTAAATGTATTCGTACGAATATTCCAGATCAATTGATGAGCTAAGAGATTCGATTTTCTCGATAGAGCCAAGATCAATCGACGAACAAAACCCATCTTGAAAACACAAAAAATAGAAAATGTGACGAAATGAAATCGAAAGATTTTACTTCATCATAACGAACGGCTTGAACGAGCTGAGGTATATAGAGAATTAACGCTTCGGATTTGGTTGTGTAGAGCATTCGAGAAGCGAATTGAATTGTATAAGAATTAGCGACTTGATTTAAACGAGCACTGGCAAAATAGGAGAGAGCAGCAACAGGATTGATTGGTGCCCACGTGAGAATATGTGATGTCTGAATAATAATGTCAAAATTATAGAAAAAAAAGCACAAGAACAACTTTCGTACTTCGCATTGTCGATCATTCTCTGATGTCAAGGTAAATATACTCAATGCTTCGGGAATATGTCGAACTTGCAAAGGTGATGATTTGACTAGACGTTGAATTTCTAATCGGAGAGATTCTTTTGGAATTCTAAATGAAATGCATTGATCAATCATTTTCTTTTTTTTGTGTTTAATTATATGACATACGTATAATAAAGACTAATGGCTAAATCCGGCGAGATAACCCATGCTAAACGTCCGTATTCTTGCCAAGCTTTGTTTGATATACCATTCATATCGTATAATTTCCAATTAGTATATGTTGATTGTGTATCTTGATCGAACTGAAGTTCAGCACGACCTAATGGATTATGAAATGTTTCTAAACGTTCGATTTCATATGCCTAAAAGTAAAATTGAAAACTAATCTTCATTTTTCTCACGAAATCAATATTACGAGTAATGTAAGTAGGAGATTTCGTTTTTTCAATAAATCTCGAGATAATATTCTTGCATCGAAACTTCGTTCGGTATTCTTTGCTGAAGTAGCTAAACGAAAAATCATTTTAAAAATACAAAATACTTTGTTTTTGTTTTTTCAAAAAAGATTCTAACCAGATTTTCGACTTAATGTCGATTGACCGCTCGTTGCAAGAGCATTTATCCAATTGGCTGTCGTTCCGCTGCCTTTGGTCGTGCCGTACAACGATGCAGCATCATTCAATTCATTATTTAATCCATTCGAAATCGATGAACTTCCGTTAACTAGACGAAAATCATTGATTAAAAATTTACAAAACTCAAATCGAAGTTTACCAATCAATGGCGTGTCATTGCAGAACTTTTTCTCGCCATGAACTAACGAGAAAAAACGGATCAATGTTCGAATATCATTACGCAGTTCGTTGTGACTTTGCGTTGGACAATGATGACGAACACTGAAAGAACGAGAGCAATTTGTTTTCTTTTTCATCCAAAATATGAAAGATTCTTTACGTGAAATAATCGAATGCTGTATGATAGATTTTCTCTCTGAGTAAATATTTACTAACACCATTGGCTAGATAATCGCTTTGCACGAGATAGAGTGCGAGATAGAGAAACCGAAATCTCAAACCAACAGCACCGACATGTTTTGTCATCGGTGCTTTCGGATTTTCGATGATTAATGAAAGTGATTTATGCAGTAGATCAACGAGCATTTCCATTTCGATATCAGCTTTATGCATGCAGAGAAAGATTCGCTCTTCGACGAACTAAAACGAATAATAAGTTCTTTCCTGTTTTGTTTTTGTTCAAATAAAACGAATTTACTTTGAGAAATATTCGATGAGGATTGACAGATGGTGGTCGAGGTTTTAAGTCCTCTTTTTCCGATGGTGCAAGTGGAGATGGTTCAGATTTATCAATGGAATATAAACCATGACGATCACTAATCACTTTTTCCCAAGCTTTATAAATCTCTTCGACAATCTAATCGATTTTCAACAATTAATGGAATTTCTCTCTGTCGAATTCTCTTACAAGTAGTTCGAGTTCGGGTCGACCAATCATTGCCCAACACCAACAATCGACTGCTCCTTCCATGACTGATGTCGTAAACATTTTAATTGGCAGCCAAGTCATAGCATGAACCATTTCACGATCGAGAACATTTTCTTTACAAAGGAAAAAACAAGTTTTTATTTTATTTGCGTTTCTTGTTATTTACCTCTTGGTCCCGTCGATGCATTTGGTGCACTACCAATAGCTGTAAAACGTAATTCATGTTCATTATCATCTAGAAATTCACTAATAAGACTCGAAAATCTTGAAATTTCAAGTTCACAAACCCGAATTATCAATATTGTGAGTAAGCATGGCTGTTAATTTAAATAAAGCATTTCGAAAGTCACTATCAACTGAAATCAACAACAGTAAAGTCTTTGTTTCTTGTTTTTTTTTGTTGTTGTCTTACAAATAGCAATTCGTTCTTCGAAATCGAGAACATTTCCTTTATCATTAATCGGTGCCACGACTGACATTCGTCGACGTCGTTGCTGTAGTAATTTGTATTTATCCAACGATGTCGAACGATTTTGAACGGCTGTTTCCATTTCATTTTTCACATCAGCTAGTACTGTTCGATAATCATGCCGATCGAGTCCTTCGACAAAACCAACCGCTGCACTACGTTCACCCGATGAAACCATATAGTCCGCAAAATCAGCTCGATAGTGTAATTTCGTTCCGCCAACATTACTATTCGCATCAGCAGCTTTCGAATAAGTACTCAAATATTCCCACATAACATGTAAACCTTTATGTTGTCGAGCAGCATTCGAAGTCTTTTTTCCTTCGCTAAGTTTCAACATGAATTGTTGAATGCAGGATTTAAGTAGCGTCGGTGACATCATTAGAGCTTGTTCGATAAATGTTCGACCGAAATCAACGAAAGCATTGAACAATTCCAATCGTTTTTCATGTGTATCAACGAATTGAATTGTATAATTCGTGTCCGGCACACGATGATGTGCAGTTACTTTATGAAGATTATCTTCATTGAGAGAATAGGATAAAATATTGATAATATTCATAAGAGTTTCGATAACAACTGAACTGCAGAATAAATGTGGAAAAGCATTTTTGGATAAGAGTGAATGAAGATAGAGTTTGGCTTCGTCTCGAACTTCAGCACGAACATGTGTTCGTTTGATCATGAAGAATTGACATTGACCTTCGAGATTTTTATTTCGTTCGGGACTTTTCGGCATTTTCTTCATTTCATCGACATAGATTTCGAAACTTTTCCTACCAACAGCAGTCATCAATGTCCAAAGACCGTATTTATCTTTTAATAGACCAGGATCTTCGAGATACTGAAATATACATTGAAACGCTGATGGTACGAGCGAATGTCGAACTCGAAATGTTTCTAAATAGTAAACCGAAAGTGTATATGCACTTTGTTCGAAACCAAATCGATCAATGAACGGCTTAGCCGTTGGATACGCCGAAAAGATTGTATTTAATTTCGATTTCAATTCATTATTATCTTCCTACGAGACAATTTCATTGGTTATTCGATTCGAAAAAGACAAAGATCGTTCGATTACTTTAGTTATTTGTTCAGGTTTGAGAGGCATGGCTGATTTCAAGGGCACATAGGGTCCTGCTTGTGCAACTAACGTTGGAGATTTCGTCGCTATTAATCGTACACAATCCTGCCAATCCGATGGCCATAAGCCTCGATCGGAATCAGCAAAACCGAATAGAACACAATAAAACCAAAAATGTTGAAATAAACGGAAGACACGTTCAGATGGATCGGCAATCACTGAGATTCGACGCATGACTATAGCGATAACCGGAATGAGAACACCAAGACTACCAGCTGTATTCGATGCCTGAAAACGGATTCAATTGAAATCGATACTCGAAAATCAACGTACTTTCAACGCATTTTTTGTCGATTTTTCACTGGCATCTTTAGCTTTGACGCCAAGTTGCACGAATAATTCCAAAATACTTGTTAATAAATTCATCAATTCCAATGAACCTTGAATATTTGCTGCAACATTCGCTAGAGCATTGATAACAGCATTCGATGCTTGTCTAAATTATTCGTCGAATAAAATTGTTTTTTCTTAAATTAATTGTCTCACTTGTATCTTGTTGTATGTCGACTACTTGTTGCAACTGAATTCGTACTTTCGTATGTTTGATACGTTGAATCAATGATGATTTCCGTAAAAAGTCCGAGAATTTCTTCGTAAGTCGTCTGAGGCTAAAAGAAACGAACAAACACAACGATTATTCATTTTCAAACAAATAAAATTTAAAATCAAATGCAAAAGAAAAAACGAATGCAAACGCTCTGTATTTCTGATTAAATACCCCAATGGATAGACATGATATTCGTTTTTGAATCGGAGTTTTTCTTCTTCCTCGTTCGAAAATCAACTCAATCGGTGTTGCAGTCAATTTAACGAACAATTTCGGATAAGTTTTCAGTAAAAAGCAATGAAAAAATTCTTCGAAAGAACAATTATTCTAAATTAATCTTCGACTTCATTCGATTTCTCAACTCGTCAACTTACAAGACTCGATATGAGCATACAACCAATTTGATTAATAATTAAAATATCCAGTGGCGATGGTGGATCGCCAAGACGTTGTTGAAATCGAGCGAGAATCGCTTGTTGTGTATGTTGAACATCTTTCAACGCAATAGCCATATGCCCCAAGGTTAAAATCGTATTATGAGACACGAGCGATGCTTGTCTAAACAAATATGAAATCAATATAATTCTCCATGGATCGATTTGTGTAGACGGTTGATTAACATGCACAACTAGAAAATTAGCTCATTCGATCAAAAATCTATTCTATCTGTCTATGTTGCAAGCAGTCATTTAATAAACACGTCAGAAAGTTCAATTCTTACAAAAGATTTTCGTATTTATCCTTCTCGACGCCGTGTCGTATCGACAAACGTCGATTCGATGTCGCAGCATCAAGCAAAATTATATTAAACATCCAAGTCGAGCTGAAATATTTGACGATAGAACCCTCAACGAAATCGAGAGATCTCGGCTTATTCTTACTTGTCATTGACGTGACCCGATGCGAGTCGAGCAGAAAGTTGAACAAGTAGCGCTTCGACACATTTCGGATCGGAATCCATACGAATGAATAACGATCTAATTGAAATCAAAGATTTAAATGGTAGAAAACAATCGATCGATCGATACGAACTTGCACAAGCCTTCGATGGCTGCATCACGAAGCCGCTCGAATATTTGAAAAGCTCGATATTCTTTCGAGCATTTCGCTTGTTCGTTCAAGAAAAAGCCTCGTTCTTGTCCATCGATTTTCAAACTCGTATGACGATAGAGTTTGTAGAGTAACGGCGATGGTTCCGTCAGAAAATCGCAGAGAGCTCGAATCGCGTATGTCGAGAGAGATTTATGTTTTTCTGCAAGACGACTGAGAACCTGAAATCAACAATTCATTCAACGAATTTTTTTTTAAATATCAAATTGAAATCAAAATCTTACTTCTAATGAAGTTACTAGCAACGGTATTTGTGCAGCAAGAATTTTGATGCTCAATGATTCTTGACTGAATTTTTCCGCACATTTTGTACATAATTTCTCCGCTTCTGAAATCGAAAGCAAACGCAATGAATCTCCGTACTTGTTTTTTCGTTCGAGTCCAAGCAAAGAACGATACCGGATGTGCGAAGGAAAAGAAGGGATACGTAAGCATACATACTCAATGATATATTAGTTTGCATCGGGTCATCTAAGTTTAGGAACGAGCAGGATAATTATGCGCAAATCGTATCTGTGCAATTTTCTCATTTGAGGTGGACAGGGAATATTACCTATTTCATCATCACATGATAGACAAAGTAATTCAAGTGCTGCTGCATCGGCATCAACACGTGTTCGATAACGATGAGGGATTTTCCCGTATTCATCATTGTCGAGATCGAGTAATTTCGATGCTATTAATTGTTGAACAAATAAATAAGTCGATTTCGTAATCGATGATGATCGTTCTAAATTCGAAACCAAAATGATTAGATCAAAACAAAACAAAAAACACGAGCAAAATGTTAGTAGAAAAAGTTCTAACTATGGTATCGTTTTATTAGTCTATAATGTGCATCTCACCTATTCGATGCTTTTTCTTTTTTCGTTCTAAATACAATCGATTGAATAAAGTCTACTCACGAATTTGTTAACTTACCAGTAAATCTGCCGAGTATTTCAAGATTATCTCGAAAGAATTTTATGATGCATAAGATAAGTATATCACCGAAATATGTGTACGGATAATGACGCGTCGAACATTTCGACTAAAGAAAATTGTTTGTTTTTTTTCTTGTTGTTGTAAAAATGAAACAAAATTACGTTCGATGGATAAATCTGCGTTCGATTGATGAGATCGTACTCGACAACAGCGACTTTGTCTAAGTATTTAACCACACGATTGTCGATGAGTTTAAAAACCTGAAGATTGACAAATTAAATGTTGAATTTCAAAAGAAAATGTGACTTTTACTTCGTGTATTTGCTCGAGAAATGTTGTTGTTGCACACAAACGAAATCGATCGGAATAAGTAAACGACGAATTGAGTATTCGACGATGATAGGACGATCCTGATACAGAGAAAAATAACGAATCCAACGGTAAATCTTCGTCAGAAAATGGGAGATCGACTGTTTCGATTGAGCTAAACAAAAAATCAAACATATTTATTTTCATTTGAAGAAAATAAAACTGTTTACGTTAGCGATCGATAGGTCGACGAAAGATTATTATAAATTGATGCTGAATCTTGTTGTTGTTGTTGTTCGATATTTGTTATTGTTTGTAGATTATCAACTGTTGATGAGAGAATATTTCGTGTTAACACTTTCGGTATAATTGGACGAAATGTAATCGTCGAATTTTCCGATGAATTCAATGAATCGATGTGAATCGATTGAGTTGTTGAATTGAAATTCATCGGATATAATTGGGAAATCAGACTTTGATCGTTTAGAGAAATTCTTAAAGAAAGAAAAAAAATGAATCGATTCAAGAGCAATTAGTGAATACCTTCCGATTGCACGAAGTGCGCCGAAGAGAAAAGGAATTTCAAATCGATAGATCGAATGATATCGTTCTAGAAAATCAGCACTGATTTTGAATGTTCGATTCGGAATTGAGATCTACCTTTTGAATGATCATATGCAGCTTTACGTAGACCTTCGATTATTTGTCGAATGATATCAATGATATGAGATAGAATCTATATTTAAATAAAATAATCGTTTTCGAAAGTTGACTTTCACTAGATTACTTGTTCTCGTAGTTTGACATCTTCAGACGTGGAAATTAATTCAGTTAGAGCTGTATGAAGAGCAAAACTGAATACTTCAGCCGGTGGTAGAGCTACTCAATATTGTAAATAAATTCATTCATTCGTTTGTTTAGTTTAGTTTTCTTACCATGTTTGTAATTAAACGAAGCAACATCATAATATTTAGCTGTTGGAATTCGTTGATAGAATTCAAGTAAAACGCGAACAATCTCTGTTCGAATCTGAAAAGAAGGACATTCTATTTGCATATTTAATTTCGTTGATTACTTTGCATCGATCAGGAATTTCAACTGATAAATACGCTAGACTAATGAGGATGTTTTCTAAACGTTGAGTAATATTGAGATGTTTTGTTGAATTAGTGATTCGATCTCGAATTTGTTTTAATAGAGAATCGAGTATATTCGATGAAGCTAAATAAAATATTGATAATTCGAATTGATTTTTTGTTTTCAAGGAAAAAAAACCTTATTATCACTGAGCAATTGATCCGGATCGGTAGCTTTCGATATTGAACGAACAAATGACAAGAGAATATTGAGATGATTTGTTTCAGATAACATGATGTAATTTTTAGAATTGACTATGTTTTCATTTTCTTCTTGATCATAAAACAATAAATCGACTACTCATTATTGAAAGGATCATCCCTTTTTCTGCTGCTGTTAGACAACTATATTACCAAACAACTTCGAATAAGCCAATAGAAAAAGAGATTCAACCTCTTCTATGAATATCAAATGCATAAAACTAACGCATACATGCAAACGAATACATTTGCTCGGTAAATTGTAGAGGGATCACCGCGAAATCATAATATGCTGATGATTTCGAATCTATTTCATCAATAGTTAAAATAATTAACAAAGAATAGAATATTTGCTTCATTAATTCGATGACATCTATCGAAAAATGTTATCACAATATGAAAATTTGAGTAGTCAACACACAATGAGAAAGAGAAACTCATCGAAAGCTTTTTCGATTAATTCAATTATTTAATTGAATAAAACAATTAATAAATAGTATGCGATTGTATTCTCTTTTTTTTGTGCTGTTTCCTCGCAATTTTGACTAATAAAAAACAAACAAGTCCAATCTTGTTGTCATCGATCACTGACAAGATTTTTTGTCGACGTTAAAGCGAACTAAATAGATTTGTCTGTCATTAAAGCAAGAAAATATTATGTCTGATGTTATTCTTTTCTTTCTCTCTCTCTTTTTTGCTTCGATGAAGAAAACAAAAGATCGAATAACCACCACTGTTTGCACATTAATTGACATTTTATTTGGTTCAAATCGAAATGACCGAGACTTTACAAAAACTTCACATGCACATGTCTATGACTATGAATAAATTATTTCGTGCATATGATGAAATAAAACGAACTGATTTGTCTTGTTTTGTTTTTAATTCTAACTAAGTGCTCTCGTTTAATTTGCATTCTATTAATAGTCAAAACAGAACAGAGATACTCTTGGAAAGCTCATTTATGCTTTTCTTTCGAAGTAATTTTGTCGTTTCTGATTTGTTCTTTTAATGTTTGATGAATGAAAAACTCATTTGTTTTTTCGATTGACTTCATAATTAGTTCGCTTTTCTTCTTTTTCGCAGATCTTTCTGACAGCTTCACTGATGATAGGTGTCATTTGCTGAAATCAGTCATCACATTTCAGTATTTTGTTGTTGCTTGTTCGCTTGAAAATATTAGATAAGAGACTTTTTGCGCTCAGCTTTCTTGTTTTTATTATTATTATTAGTATTGCAAACAGAAATATATTTCTTTTTTTTTCTCTAATGCCCTTTAGTTAAATACTAATCTTATGTATATTAGAGTTTCTCATGCTAACAACAGCCATAACATCAAACTACTTTATTTTTATTTCGAATGAATTCTTAGTATATCTTTCGACATTTATATATATTTATTTCTTTTACAATGATGACATCAAGCACGCATACAAGTGCCAATAGACGAAGAAGAAGAAAACAGACATTTTCTTTATATTTTTCTTCACAATCTATTGTATACTCATATAAATATAATAATGAATGTTTGGAAACAACGCATTTGCGAACGAACGTGCATTGTTCAATAAGAATCGGCTATGGTCGATTAAAGAAGAGGAGGAGGAGAAAAAACAGAGAGAAATTCAAGAGAAAAAGACATCGAGAAAATCAACAATAAAGGTTGATGACTCGAACAACAATAAGGATTGCGGCTAAGATGAATATAACAAGACGTGCATACAACTTAAACCTATCTGTCATCACTGAATAATAGCAATAGTTTGGTAAAAAAAAAAGAAAGACGACGAGAGAAGTCTTGAAGAGGCAGGGAACAAGAAGAAGGGGGAGACACGTCAGCAGAAGAACAAAGAGCCTTGGGGCGGAAATCATGGATGGCACGAAGAAGAAAGAGTGTATACTGGTGATAGTTAAGAAAGAAATAAGCAGAGTTTCTTTCTCCCTCCCTCCCTCTCTCTCTCTCTCTCTCTCTTTCAGTTTTTTTTCTTATCCACATTTGGAAAACCTACGCATCCACATAAACATCAGTTAGTTTATAAAATAACACAGATAAACATGCATATATATATATATATATATCCATAGATAAGTATCTGAGTTTTCGTCTGTTAACTTCTATATACGTGTTAATTGATTCAATATGCAATATCATCTTTTTTAGTTTCTTTTTCTCTAGAAAGAAATACTAATCAACCTTGCCTTGATATAATTAAGAATTCAAATATTATAATTATTCAATACCCATATAATTTTGAGTATGCTTATTATCTCATGTTATTATCGAATTTGTCTACTAACAAAAAACTAACCTGTCATTTCAATATCATACATGAGATCAAGAACAACAATTGCCCATTTCGTTCGATCAACACTACGTTATTCATCGCGTATCTATTCAAGTACAACAACAACAACAACAGCAACTGTATCATTAATTCCGTTGACAACACCCTTCAATGAAGTTTACGATTCTAGTATAACAAAACCTTTTGCACTTATATGTTTATTCGTTGGTAGTATTGGTAATTCTCTTTCGTTTATTGTTTTTTCACAAAAACAATTACGCAGTCATTCAACATTTCGTTATTTAGCTTACTTATCAATCATCGATTTAATTGTTCTATATTTAGGCTTAGGAAATTTGATCTTTCGTGATTATTTTTCATTTGATATACGAATACAAAATCTTTTTCTATGCAAATTTCATACATTTCTAACTTACGTTACTACACAATTATCATCATGGATATTAACTATTGTGTCAATTGATCGAGCTATAGCTTGTACAGTCATACAACTAAATAAACGTATATCACAACCGAAATCAGCTGATCGAATATTTCTCTCGATGTGTATTGTTGTTTCATTGATTAATAGTCATATTCTATTTTTTATGGGCTCAAAAGAACGTACGCCGAAATATGTTCAAAATCAACTTGTATACTATGAAGACACTGTGATTTGTACACATAATACATCAACATTTTATTTTCAATTTTTCGAAAAACCCTACAGTATTATTGATCTTCTATCATATGTACTCATTCCATTTATAATTATGACCATATGTGCTGGAATAATTGCTTATCGATTATTTTTTTCTCTGGGTCATTCAACGATACGAATCGGCATTAAAGGTAAAACACGTAAAGGTACACGTCGTGCAAAACAAATATCTTATATGTTGTTGATATTAAATCTTGTTTTTGTTATTCTATTAACACCGATTGTTCTTGGACAAATTTTTCAAGAATTAAATCAAGAACATCAGTATCGTTTTTATAATTCGATAACATTAGTTATGTCCTATTCGAATCATGCATTGAATTTCGTTTTATATGGTATTGCATCGCCACAATTTCGATTGACTCTAAGACAATTATTAGGTCTAACGAATATGGAACCGGCACAAAGACGAGCACATGCATATGGTTACTATACATCAACCGGTTTGTAGATGATATCTCTTGCTCGTTTTTATTTTATTATAGAAAAAATAATAATAATAAACAGAAAGAAAAAATAATGAATGTTTTTTTTTTCGTTTTTGTATTTATGACAAAATTCGAATCTTTTTTTCTAAGATTACAGGTGGTTGTAGAAATTCTCTTGATATTCGATTTAATCCTTCCAATGCTAATTGAGCGTGTAAACGAACGATTTCATCTCGATCATTTTTATACAGTTGACTAATCAGATGATAGAATGCTGGTAATTCATTGCCGAGTATTGTTAACCATGTTGTTTGATCAAGTGATTGACAAAGTAATTCACAAACAAGTATCGATGCACGTCGAACTTCATTCGATTCAAATATCGATAGATAACTTTTCAAAGCAGTTAAAATTTCAACCAGATGTTTCGAAAGAGAGTATTTCAAGACCGTACACAATTGTCCAAGATTAGATAATGCACTCGATCGGTACAGATCGTCATCGAGCTGTTTCGATGCATAAAGAAATGTATTGATAAGTAAACTTGAATATTTTGTAGACATGTCACCTTGAAAAGAAATCATATAAATAGCAAATAGAAATCTTTAATGAATAAATGATTAAAAACGATATACGTTTTCTCGATCTTAAACTCTACTCTTTCATTATTCTTTGCAGTTTACAATTTCAAAGACTAAAATGACATAAGAATTCGTGCACGTTACCTAGTACACGAGATGTTTTCACAAGAATTTCTCCGACTTTCAAACGATCTTCTAATTTTCGGTTGACATTTTGATATTCTTGACAAAGTATCGGAAGAATAATATCTGTATAATGATTAGCTAATGCATGAAAGACATTAATGGCAGCTAGATATTCGTAGGAATCATCGGCATGTAAATGTTCTTGAAAACGATCGAACAGTTCTTTTTGATTGAGAGAAAAATTCTGTAGAGTTTTGGCGTCTGATCGTTCGATTAAACGTCGGAAAAGAATTAAACCATGAGCACGTATGGGTAAACTTGCATCGTATAAACAAGCGATTGCATTTTCATAGGTTTCATCGCGTAGATTTCGTTCAGAATCGATTTCTTCGATTAGAAGATTGGATTTTATTGTTGGTTTCGATGAAACATCTTTAATTGCACCAAATGTTATAAATGCTATCGATAATTCTTCAGCTAATTGACGAATTTCTGAACTGAAATGATGTTCTTTTATCCAAACCAATGACGGATAAAATGACGCAAGAATTTGCTTATTTTCCGTTGAAAACTTTCGAAAAACAAAAATATATTACAAAGCAAAATCAAAATTTTGATTAATTATCTACCTGGTCGTAATGAGTTATTAGTAATGATGCTATTGTAAATGTTAATTGTAAAGCTTCATCATCAGACGATAGATCTTCATTATCATCATTAATTAAAAAGTTTTCTTTAGTCTTCTCTTGACATGTTGTTGTGATTTTGTCAAGAATAATCTAAATTTAGGTTAAAAATAATGTCAAAGAATTAACATCAAGTGACAATTGACAGGAAATTCCTAATGACCACTCATAATAACAACTCTACTCAATAATCTTATTATTCGTTTCATTTGTCAAAATTGTCATTACTAATCAAAGAAATTACTTGAATAGTTCGTATGATATCATCAAGATTTTGAATGAATATATCCATATGTTCGGTAAGATATTCGAGAATTGATTTTAAAATCTGCATAATAAGATATTGCTTTTCGAATTGAAGTTTTTCGTTATTTGTCCAGAGAAATTTTTCTTCGACAGGTTTGATAATTAATAATTGAAGAAATGAAAGAAAAATTTGAACAGTTAATTTCGAATGATTTTCAATTGAAAATAATAATTTACTAATCGATTGAGAGAATATTTCCAAATTATTTTCATTTGTTTGTTCATAAATTAATTCAAATTTTGCTTGATCATTTGTTTGATATTTGAGAAATAGATAGTGCAGCTCGAAAAGAATTTTCTTGAAAATATTCATCAATTGTTCGTTTGTCATCGAAGAAAAGATTTGAATAAGAATTTGAGAATATTTCATTTTTAACGATGAACACGATCGTTCCAATGCAAGATAAAGATTAATCAATTCATTCCAATAAGTTTCACCGATATAGATTCTCAATTGATCATTTGAATGAATAGTTAATAGATTCGATAGATCATCAAGAAACACATTCATTTGTTCTTCAGAATAGATTTGTCTATCAATAGGATTTCGACATAGGAGAAAAATATTGAAAATATTCGATAAGATTTCTTTTTCGATTATTTGAGGATATTTTCGAAAGAGTTCACTGATTGTTATGCAAATAATTGGCATGAATTTTGGTTCATGAATAAGTTCGATTAATTGATATTTGATACATTGAATGTACTGATCGGGTTGAAGTGATTTCGGACAAGCTGAAAGAATTTTAGCCATGGAAACATAGAGACGATCGTTGACAGCTGTTGTCGAATCGAAGATTGTTTGTAGAATTTGCCGAATACCTTGTTGATTCTCATCGATTAAGATCGATGTGAGAATATTTCCACATTGATGTTTAAGCCACATTGGACTTTGAATATTTGTCGATAATAAACGATTGAGTAGAAAGATTTGTTGAAGAAATAGAGTTGAGAAATGCTTTTGAAGATAAACGAGATTTTCTTGATGAATATTCGATGATAAATTAACGTCGTTCGAAATCGTTTTCAAATGTGGAGAATAGAGTAATTGTAAATGACTGAGAATTATTTCGAGAAAATAAATTGAATATAAACGTTGAAGAACATATAAATTTTGATTGTAAGTTTTCAAATAATTCATAAGACAACTCACAATATCATTGAGATAGATCAATCGATTTTCATGTGTGAGTGTTTTCTTTAATTTCAATAAATGTATTGTTGTAGTTGAATTTTTTAAATATGATTCAATTGAATGGGATACACCTTCGTCGAAATGAAGTGTTAAACCAAGAAGAATAACGAACGATAACGAACGTGAAAGAATGGATTCATCTTGAATGCTGAACAATGGCAAATGTGATGAGAGATGATCTTGTTCGAGTTCGATAAGTTTTTGTAGAAGATGAAGATGAATTTGAATGTATTGGTAATAGATCGGCGATGTCACAGAAAGTGTTATAGGTATTTGAAGTGTTTGATTAGCTTGATGAAAACGATCACATGCATTGGAAAATATCAGATTAATCGTGAGAATTTGTTCGTCATCATTATCAGTTTCATTTGGAATTTTAACTGAGGAAATTGGTTGCATCAATTCATCGAGAACGGTCAAGATTTGTCTATGATCAACAGTCATTTTCAATGAATTGCTTATGTCGAAAGTAAGTAAGCTATAAGATCTATTGATTAGTAACTTTTTTACTCCATTAGTAAATCAGTATCAGTGACATCTACATATAAGAAAAACGCGAGCGAGCGAATAAAAGAAAATATTTTATTTTATAGAAATGAGCCTACAAGAAAAATGAAGCAGCAAAAAATAGAATGAAATCAAATGTTTATTCATATATGTATATTTATATACAATCAGGCACACCGATAATTCCAAAAAGAAAAAGAAGAAAAAACTAATAAGAAAACGATCAAAATAAATCACCGTTGTTACTGTTCACAAGAACTCTAAATCAGCACCATCGGGTCGGATATATTTTGCTAAGAATTATTCGGATTATTATTGTCATTGTCCCGATGTGATAAATGACCTTGAAGTTTTTGATATTGCGTCCACTGAAATAGCAAATCGAAGTTCGTATCGTATTTCTTTTGGTTTGTAATCTTACCATATGATTAGGATCAACAGATGGATTTTGTAAATGAATATTCTTCTTGCAGAATGTATTGAGCAAAACGATCGCTAAAAAATCGTTGAGATTGAATTTCGAGAGATATTTGAGAGTTCATTTACCTCGTTCTTCGAGTCGATTGTATTTCAAAATCCATTCGTTTAATAGGATATTATAATATCTCGGTGTTTCGAAGTATTTCAGATATTTTTTCGTTTGATTTGTTGGAAAGATTCGTTCGAACGAGCCACGTCGTGCGAATTCATCTTCTGTTTCGATTAGAATTCGAATATCGTCAGGTGTTAACACATCGAGAACATTCTTTCGTGCTTGCTGAAAACGAACGAAAAAAAAACAAACAGTTTTGAATGTAAAGTTTGTCGTTTTTTTTGTTACTTCGTCACTGTAACGTTGAGAAAAATGTTGATGTTTGAGTTTCTCATCTGTTGATAAACTTTGAGGAAGAACTCGACGATCAAATATCAAACTTTTCGGTAATTTTGGTTTTCTAAAAAAACAAGAAACTTGTTCATCGAATCGAAAAGAATATAATCGTCAGATCTTCTACCGTCTTGCAGAACCTTCGAATAGAATATCTCGTCGATCAGGTATCATAAATCCACTTAAATTCAACAAATCACTAATCATTGAACCTTTGACAGTAATATCCAAAGGTGAATTCGAATGTAAACTAATCGAATAAAAGAATTTTTAACATTCGAAAACGAAAAACAGAATCCGTCGTATCTACCTAGGCGAAATATTCACTTCGACTATGTAAGGTTTGCATTGATCATCGAGAATAACATCAAAACCAAATAGTTCATGAACGCTAAACTTTCGTCGAACATTAGCTTTCGTTAGAACATTGACATACGAATCCGCACTTGAAATCAAATTCAAAATTTAATTTTCTTATGCTTTCAAACAATTCAATTTCTACCTAATGATTGTTTTAATAATTAAATCTTTAATTTTATCGAGAACTTCTCCGACATCAACATCACGTTTTCGTAAATAAGCCCACAATGCTTTCAAACTCCTTCAAAACATAAGTCAATCTTTTCTATGGTTTTTTCTTTGCTTTCAAAATTTACCATTTATGTCCAGTACATGCACCTGAATCATTATTCGTTTTGTATTCGCTATTATATCGATTTATGGAATAGTTTGTCAAATGCATAAACCGGTCGCTCAAAGATTTGACAGATGATGAATATCTAAAGTTAAGTTGTTGTTTTTTTAAGTGTCAACACATTAAAAATGAACGAGCTCATTTAATTGACACTCACTTTCTCGACGCAAACCGAGTTAAACCTTAAAGAAAGACAAATGTCAGTCTGGTATTTTTCTAACAAATATCGATTTTACCATCGTCGAACAGATAGATTCGTAGAGGATCATGAGATGTTACGTAAACATACAAGCGTAAATCGAATTTATGACCATTGATTAAATAAGGATTTGCGATATATCTAAATTCATAGAATTCTCACAAAAAAACGATTTTTCCTTTGACAATAAATTTACTTTTGAACAATAACCGGTCGTTTTTTCGGTACATGTTCCATTTTACTAATAACCTAACGAGATTAAAAATCGATTTATTTCTCTATTCGAATTCAAAATGCTAAACTTACACGAATACCTTGACCTCGAGCACTAGCGGGCTAAAAACAAGCAAAAAAAAATTTTGATTATTCGTTGATTTTCTCGATGAATACGAACTGGTTTAATAATCCATTTCGATTCTTTCGTATCGGTCATTTCTTCAAAAACTCGTTTGAATAACAGAAAATCCGCTGGCAGGACGAATGTTTGCGGAACAAAATCGAATTCTCGTCGCGAATGAACAGCTTGCATATGCGAGAGATTTCTCCATAAACGATCTTTTCGTCCGATTTGAAATGAACCGGGAAAATGATTAACCTAAGCAAACGAATGCACATAACAAACAATAATAATAGAAAGCCTTTGAAATATTCAAATGAATGAAGAACGAAGCCAGGAGAATTAATCAAATTTTGTTTTCTCTATTCGTGTTGTTGCTTACTTTTTGGTATTCGCGAATGGCTTTAAAACAAATCGGTTTCATGTGCCGAGACCAAGTACCGAGCCAATCGTTGCCCTCTGAACAATCATTTTTTTAGAAATATTGAAGAAAAAAAACTTGGAAAAGATCCTACCATCGACTAGAAAGAGAAGAAAATAATTATGAAAGACAATAGAAAAGAAAAAAAAGACAAACTCACCACTGATCAAACGAAAACCAGAACGAATGACGGTGTTTTTAACGATATTCGGAGTGATTGAACTCATTTTCCATTTCATCATTTTTCGTAATGGTAGAGGCAATTGTTCGACTAGAATGAACCGAAAGATCTTTTAATGAAAAACTTTCGATTTGGAATTCGACTTACGTCGTTGAGTTTCAGTACAGAATCGAATTGTTGGAGGAACATTTACGAATAAGCTAGGGATAAAACCTGACTTTACTTCAGTATTTCCCACTCGACGAACTAATTCACAACAATCAATTGACTTTAAATTTTGAAAAGCTCAAATACTTTACCTTTATCCGATAAGAGTATATTTGGATCAAGACTAAAACTTGCATCTGTTTCAACTATTCAAATGCAAATGAGAAGATAGAAGAAAAGAAAACAAATTCAATATGAAAGATTTACCATCACTCTCTGAACTTCGAACGGATTCATCTTCAATCTCGGCTTCATATTCTTCATCTTCGATTTCAAATGGATCTTTATCCGTCAGTCTAAATATAAATTCATAATTTCAATTCAATTTTTGTATTTTTCATCGAATTCATTCTCTCAGAATCAAACAAACGAACAACTCTTACGGTTCTATCTGTATAAAAGTAACGTTTTCTTCTTCGATCATTTCCTCGAATGCCTCATCATCATTATCTCCTAACGACTCCTTATCGACAAAATCATCCTGCAAAACTGTCGTATTCGCTGTTGTTGTTATTGTTGATGCTGTTGTCATGTTAGTTTCTCGTGATTGATTCAAATAGATTAATGTTGATCGATTGAAATGCTCTCTTGGTGTTTGTTTTGTTATGTTTGATTTTGTAACTGGCAAATGGTTTGTTTGATTAATAATACGATGTTTTTCAATGACACGTGTACGAATCAGATGTTCGAGTTTGAGATTGACTTGACGAGATAATTCTTGTGGTGTTAAAGTTTTTTTTTGCGTGTCACGAGCTGATTTAGTCAATTGATCAGCAAAATGATTCATTTCTGTAATTGAACGATGTTGATTTCGTTTTAATTGTTCAATAAAGGTCAACGTCTGCTCGAATGTAGTCAAGTTATTTGCTGTTGATCTTCGTGCTGAATTACAAACATCTTGACGACGATGCAGTAGTTTCTGCGTATTCGTCGGTGCTAATTGATGATCTGTCGATATGATTGGTACGATATAGGTACGTAAGTATGAAATGTCTGAGTTCATCATCCCTTGATCAACTGACATGTACATACAAAAACAAAACCAATTCCTTTTCTCTTTTTTTTTGCTCTTTCTCTCTGTTTCTCTCGGTTTTTTTCTCTTATTTGATGTCAGGTAATAAATTCCATTTGGTAGTCTGGAGAAAAAGAGAGAATAAGAAAGAGAGAGAGGAAAAAATTGAGATTCGATTTCAAGAGTACAGAAAAGTGATCGAAGTAGGCAATTATTTGTGTTGATTGTGTTTTCTTGAGACATCGAATAACCAAGAGAAGAAAAGAGAAAGAAAAATTCTTTGTGCTTCATTGCTCATGGACACTTGTAAAAGCTCTTTTGCGATTTTTTCTTTTCTATGCATGCTGCTCGTTAGTTTTGCAACGATGGTGACAAAAGTCAAGCTTTTTTCCTCGTCGCTTTACTTTATATTTTAATGGTTAAATTGAATTGCTCTTTACAAATTTTTCTTTTTTTTTCTTCACTTCTACTTAACCTAGTCCGATCAATGAACAAACAAATATAATTCGATGTAGGTATTTTTAACAATATCTAATTATACAATAGACGAAAAAAATATTGAAAAACACATGTTTTCGATTTGTTGTTTTGACATTTTCGAGTAGTTCTTTTCATGCACAAGCAAAGAAATTGTTGTTGATCAAACGAATACAAACAAAGAAAATAGGTTCTGAAGAATTAAGGCGTTAAGTAAACTAATGTTTAATCGTACGACGAGAAGAGGATGCAGAGGCACGGCTTTTTGTAGGAGAAAATTTGCTCGATTTTTCTTTTCTATGTTTTTTTCGACTGAAATATTTCCGGAAGAACGATTAGAAAGTATACTTGAAATGTCTTTTAGATTTTAACTTTTCAAGTATTTCAACCTTGAGTTTGACATATGTATATAGACTAATGGATTTTTTTCATGAATAGATAATTATTGCTTACCCATCTTGTGATGCTGCCGATGCACTTGTTGCTCGTTTTTTGATTTTATTCATAAGTTCATCTCGACGTTTTTTACCATCAGCGTTCGCTGCTGATAGACTCACTGAACGCAAACCAGTCCCATTGCTATTCATTATTTGTGATTGTGTCATTTTCATGATTGATGATGAAGTGAGACTTTCACTAGTCAATCCATTTATTTGTTGTTGTTGAATAGTTTCAGGTTTAAGTGTTTCTTTGACAATTGGATTTGTTGCAGAAAATGCAATGAGACTTTTTTGCGATAAAGGTAATGGTGGTTGTTGTGGTTTATGAAATGGATGAATACGATGATGAGTTGCATTGGTAGTGATCGGTTCAGTATTCTCATTGATTGTTGCAACTTGAATAATGTTATTTGCGGTAATCGAGCCTGGTTTAGCTGATTGAGGAGGAATAAATGTACGAAATGGTGGTGCAGTAGGCATTGGTGGTTTGGATTCAGCTGATTTTACGAAATCTCGACGAATCATAACCTGAATAAAAGAAAATAGCGTTGATTATAGTTTTTTTTCTTCGATTTACTCGAGTTATAATCGCTCTTTGTTGTTCCACATTAGCTACTGGCTTAGCAGTTATTAATGCGGATGGAACAGGAATAAGTACTTGTGATGTCGTTTCGGATGTTGATGCTTCAGTAACTAGTGCACTCTCTTCCGATTTATTGACTGTTGGCGTTTGAAGAGGAAGATTAGAATGCATTGTTGCTTGAATCTAATAGATAAATCTGATTTTAAAGAAAAATAAAAAGATTTAACGTACCTGCAGAGATGCAGATCGTTCGACATTGTTATTGTTATTGTTATTCTCTTGTTTGGCAATACGAAAACTTTCTGAAGTTTTTCGAATTAAAGAAGGTGTTGTTATCGTATTTTCATTAGCTTGAAATGTTCGTTCATTATTTGATCCATTGAAAAGTGTTGTTCGTTCGAGTTTTGGTATTGATTCACTGGGTACTGGTACTGTTGTTTGTGCGGGTACAGTCGTTTGTTTCGATTGAAATAATTTTGCTGTTGGATTAGCTCGAGAATTTTTTTGAAAATTAGCAACTAAAGCTTTTTTCCAACTTTGATTATTATTTGCAGCTGTTGATAGAGTACCAACAGTTAAATATGGAGGAGTAGTCGGTTGAGATCCATTTATTGTCGAAGTTTGATCGATAATTGTTGAATCATCTTTCGCCATATTATTACGAGCAAAAATACTCATTACTGATGTATTTGCTGGATTGATTGGTGCACGCTGAAAGGTCGAAATAATTTTCAAGAGAAAATTTTATTTAAAAAGAAAAAGATAATTTACCCAAGTATCCATCAGTGATATGACAATGTCAGTAGCAGATGTACCTTTTTGTTTAACACCATTTGCATTTAAAGGATTAGATATCTTTAAGAAAAAGAATTCAAAATCGATGAAAAATTGCAAAATCAATTTACATTTGTTTCAGATGACTGAAAAGCTACAGCAACAGGTCGTTCATCGCTAACAGTACGTCGTGCAATCGGTGCTGATGCAACATTATGTGCCCAACGACGGTTATCGTCTTGCGTTGAAGTTTGATTGCCTGTTGTGTCGGGTTCTTGTGTTCGACTATTTGTCGAAAGATACGGATTTTGAATTTTAATTGAAGGTGGTAGTGATGGTGGTGGCGGCGGTCGTCCTCGACTACTTGCAACAGCTGTCGACGGTGTTGATGTTACTATTTGAGCTGTGGTCGTAGTTGTTGTGATTGCCGCCGTCGAATTATTGACATTTGATGGTTGATTTGTAACGACTTTCGGACGAAAAAATGGGTTAGCATAATAAGGATTTGCAGCTTTTATCGGCGAATTCGTTTGTCTAGGCACGAGAAAGAGAATTTAACTAAACGAAATGAATATTCTTTCGTTTTTACAATTGCCCTGAGATGTTTGGTTTTGAATCGTCGTTATCTGAAGAAGGAAGAAGAAAAATAAAAAAAAAAGCAAGCAATTAGGAGTATTGTGTACTGTTTTTCTCATTTGATTTCGATGCACTATTCGGTGCACTTGTTGTTGGTAGTTGTTTTGATAGTCGAATATTTGCATTGGTTTCGTTTGAATTATTATCCGATACGCCTGCTGTTCTTGGTCGCATAGGAATTCCATTTAATTGTTGTTGATGTTGTTGATTGGATGAATCCTGAGTTGGATAAAGAATCACACGTTTTGGTGGTTCACGTGGAACGAAAACAAGGCCATTTCTTTTCATTCTCTCTCTCTCTTTCTCTTTTATATTTCAATTGAAAGTTTCACACTAATTCAAAGCACCAAACCTATCATAAGCACCATCGATCATATTTTCAATTGTCGTGTTGAACAAAAACAAAAAATTGATCTAAAAATACAAAAGAAAACTTTACCGTTTCAATGATGTCGCACATGTTAGAAGTATCATTAATATTGATGTTGTCAAGGTACCCGTGTCAGGCAAAGATCAAGAATTAATTTCATATTTAAATAGGATTATTTTACATTGATATATCTAATAGAAAAAAATATGTTGATGAAAGTGAGAATTTAATTCATGAGGTTATATTTAGAATGAAATTTGAGATGGAATTTTAAAAAAAACTAATTTGATAAGTGGCGCCATCGTCATTGTAGTTGAATTTACCTTTTCTTTTCTTCAAAAAAGTCTATTTTGTCAAGTTTTTCTTTATATATATATTGGACAATGATTTCTATCTTGATTGGGTCATAGATGTTCGAAGTATTTTTTTATAATCTGTTTAACGTACTAAACGTTCTTTTGGCAGTTGCAGCCGTAGCAGAACTAGCTTAGTTTTATTGTTCAAAAATAGAAATGAAGAGGAACGAGTGAATGCCGATGTTCGTTCTTCACATTTCAACTTTATTTCGACTCTTTCGTTTTTGTCTGTTTTTAGGAATTCTTAGGCTATAAAAATTGTACAACGACTAAACGAATGCATTGATAGGCGAAATATGTTGTCCTCGTCTAAGAATAGAGCTCATATTTATCTCTCTCGAATATGTTCACAAATGTTGAAGATCAGTCGATCGTTTGTAGATCTACCTGATGAAATGTTAATTTGTATTTTGAATAAACTTGAAAATGTTGATGTTCTCCTTTCATTTTGTGGAATCAACAACCATCGACTTAAACATCTCATCAACGACAAGATCTTTTCCGACCGATTGACATTTCCATCGGATATCGATCGAACAAAAACAATACTTCGTCGATTTTGTGATTCAATGTGACTATCTACAAGACAATTCTGTACGTTATTTCACCGATGATTCACCATTGAGACGGATTTTCAAAGAGCAAATTGTGAGATTAGAGATTGTCAATGAAGATCATGGATATTCGGTTGGATCGAATATACAAATATAGTTTATGTACATTTAGCTCATTTATTCGATAAACTTGAATATTTCAATGTGATTCACGACAATCGTGAAATTCCACTGTTCACACTTGTTTTTTTGTCATCGACTTGTTTCTCGTGTGCAAATCTTCGTCATTTATCTGTCAATGTTGGACGATTTGACGATATTCTTTGTTTACTTGATGGTCGTGTCAATCAACTAACGACGTTGATTGTTCAAATCGATTCAATGAATGTCGATTCAACAAGAACATTTAACAATGTACGACCATTATTTTCTCTCTTTCGATCAATTTCAAACAAAAGTTTATTTAGGAGACTTTGTAATTCGATCAACGGATGTTCAATTTACAACAATTAACTTTATATTTACAAATCTTTGATCAACGGCCATAGATCAGTCCAAATAGTCTCATCGATGAATTTTCAAGATATTCATCACAATTGAAGCTATTCAACTTTTATCTCAGTGTCACAAAACGCTCGAAACATTTGATTGATTATTTAGCAAATCATTTACCGAAACCGATTTGTCTCAATCGTGAGTACGAACAAATCTTCAATATTCCTTCGAGACATGAGAATTTCAGTACACATCATGTTTATACATTACCTTTTCAATTTGTGAAATTGTTGTCAATTGGCAATAAGTTTCCTAATACAAGATTTGATTCTGTGATTTCATTGCTGGCTTACATGTTGTTGTTGGTGTTGATTCTATTTTTGAATAAAAACTCTTTCTATCTCATAGCTCCATCTGCATTTCACTTTTTTCTTTCGTTCGAATTTCATCTTGTCATATTTACTCTTGATGTTTTTAGTAGATAGATAGCATTTCTTTTTCTATTTATTTACTGTTGCTGTCTTTAATATGCCAGATCATCGTTCTTATCAAGATCCATTCTACGGATGGAATGTTCCGAAACCGATTTCATTATGTGTTCATGCACTTAAAGAATTTAATTCATTGCCATGGGAAGCAATTCAAAAATTGATTTCAAGTAGATTTACTTGAGAGTAGAAGATTTTTTCGAAAGTATTATCTTTGTATATGATTTTAGTGAGTGAAGCACATATTTTAAATGAACAAACAGCTTCACCACTTAAAATCTTGATGAAAATTTCACAAACATGCTCGATACCCATCGAAAAACTATTGATTATCTTCAATGGATTTGTTCATGTACTTCGTTTAGCTTTAAAACCGCCTGCAGCATTTCTTAAACCAGATGTAACCATATTATTCACAAAACGAAACGAGAAATCTGTTTGTTTTCTCTCTCTCTAGATTTTCAAAGATGATTTACGTGATTTGAAGTAAGTCATAAGAATATGCAAAACTAAACAAAGATCTATTCATTTAGATTCTCGGAACAAATAATCGAAGAATTTCATAATGTTCTCTTCGGTTCGAAGTATGTACACATTTTTATCTTGTTCCCTAAATGTCAATTTACTTTTCATTATTATCTTTGATCGCTAGACGTGATCAATTGTATAGTGTTATTCAAGAACGTGATCGTCCTCGTCTGCCAACGCTTCAATCATTCAATTGGAATCTTGATGTTACTCTAACAACAGCGTATGTTTTCTCTTTTTTCTTTTTATTACAAATATTTTGTAATTTCCGTTCGTTTTAGATCGTTGTCACGTTGTATTGAACCGTTACTATTCTTTCAATTTCGTACAAGTGATAATCGAAATGTTACATTCGAAGTAACAAATAATCAAAACTCATCTGTATAAAACTCTTCGTTGTGTTTAGGTTCCTGTGAAGAAATTCAATGAATTACGTTATAATACAGCTTTACTACTCAAAGAAATGGAAGAAGTCGATGGAAAACAAGCATTAAAACTTCTCGAAACATAGAGAACTCTTCAGTGCCATTCTTCTATTTATTTATCACTTGAATAATTACATGCCAATGATTTCCTTTTTTTGCTAGTTTTTTTTATTTTATTTGATTGTCTTGATTTTCTCTTCTCGTTCTTTCTCTACTTGTTCTTCTTCTTCTTTTTTTCCTTTGTATGATGAAAATAAATGAAAGATAGATGGAAATCAGTTGATCCAATCGTTGATTAAACACTACTGTGCATGCTATTCTATTCCCTCAAGTCGCAATTTTTTTGATGGCTTGAACTAATGATAAAATAAATTCTAATTTCATCGTTGAACCCGATCGATAATTGAAGAAAAATGTTGATACGATATGTCATTAGAGAATTTTGTCGTCAGAGATGTAATGTATGCATTAACAGAATGATGAGAAAATGAGAGAGAGAGAGAGGGAGAGAAAATGGTTATTTAACACAATCTTGTTCAAGCCGTTGGCATTGTTGTTGTAACTTGATCAACGGATGAAGAAAGGAGAACATGCACGAAACACATTAGTAATCAATTTTCGAAGACGAGATGTTTCTTCTGTTGTGATTCACTCAGCAGGCGATGTCGTCGTCGTCGTTGAATGACTGAATACATGTGTCTGTCACCTGAGAAAATTACATTTTCCTTTCTTATTATGACGAATAAATTCAAAAAAGAAGAAAGTCTTCAATAAAACGATGGCACATGCCCGGATTTTTCCTTTTTTTGTTCTATTCACAGAAAAAAAATCTAATGTCAACAACATGCTCATATCTTAATGATAAATGAGATAAATAAGGAAAAAAGTATGAATATCGAGCGTTTGAAAATAGTTCTTGATGGTGCAATCGAACGCAGATGTTTAGCATAGAAAGTTTTATATACAGATGACGTAAAACAATCTTCGGGTATTTGCTTATCCAGAGATAATCTTGTTTGTTTCAATACTTTTTGATCACAAATACGTTTCGTATCGAAATCATGATAAAGACACGAATGTAAAATTAACAGTGATTTACATTTGTCGATTTGTGCTTGATTTGAAGGCGATGGATGGTATCGTTCACGAAAGAAACATGTTTGAATATAAGTTTGACAGAGATAATTCTCGATTGATTCAGTTAAATTACGAACTAGATTATAAGAACTGGACGATGCTAATGGGATTAATTGACAAGAAAATATCAGATAAATTGAGTAAAATATAGTCATCGAATTTGATGATGATGGTAATAAAACAGGCAGATGAAAACGAAGATTATTAAACAACATCTTCCTAAAGATATAAGAAAAAAAAGTCATTCGTTTTTCTTCTTTTTTGATTAATTTTCTCATGTATCTATAGGTATTCGCTAATGAAATGTCTTTCTCTGATTATGACATGCACAGACGCACGTACACATGGGAGGCGGTGCAAGTGTGAAGTTTCACTTTTTTACTACTATTACTACTACTTACAATTCTTTCTTTTTTGCCTTCTATTTAATTTGACAGGTAATGTAAGCATATGTGAACCGGCCAGCATAGTCTTCCATTCATTCGTACACACATGCATACGCTATCATCAATTGGTGATTGTTCTCTTATCTCCTAGACATTCAAATTTTGATCAGTAGGCGTCAAAATTTCGTGTAATGATAGATGGTTTACATATACGTATGTATCTATACAGCTAGACGGAGCGGTACGTTTTATTGGACTAACACAATGAGAGATAAAGTAATGAGAGAAAGAGCGAGCGAGCGAGCGAAAGAGAAGAAAAAAACTCCGAAGTTCGTTGTCTTTAACACGTTGATGTGCTAGTAGAAGTAAAGAGAAAGAGGAGGAGAAAAAAAAGTATTGAACATGAACGAAGACCGGAAGACATTCACGCATAGAATGCAAAAAAAATGAGAGAGAGAAAAAAAAGAATCGAAGAGAACATACAAAAACTATGAGCGAGGCAAAAAAAAAAGAATGTCGCTTATGCTATCGCATTCTCCTCGTCATACAGTCGGAATGGACAAGAGTCGAGTTGATGAATGAATTAACGCGTTTTCTTTACAGGCGTAAGAGCCCAGTCGTCGTTTCTTTCCTGTTTCCGCTTAGGCAAACGCGTCTTCTTCTTCATCTCACTTAAAATTGTATGTATATATATTACAAAAGAAGAAATGGAACGAATGCATCATCTTTAATAATGTCACAAAGAAAAAAAAACTGTTTTCTGTATTAATTAAGTCGTAGTCAATATGATGACAAGTTTTTTTTTCTAACATTGCTAATCGGATTGAGTAAATACTTTATGTCGTAAGATTTATTGCTGTCAAAAAGAATTTGAAATGTTTATGAGTATTGATTTTGATTAATTAATTTGTATCATTTTATTAATATAAAATACAATGAACATCATTTTTATTCTTCCATTTTGAGAAAAACTTTCGGTTTCGAAAAAATTTTAATGGCTTCATCTAGTTCAATGATTTTCTTTTCGAGTTCTTCTTTCGTTCGTCGTAATGTCAAAGAATCATTTCGAATCGGTAAATGACTCATTTTTTTCTCCAAATCGGCTCGATCTAAAATGAATTTCCGATGAATCAAAGAAAAGAAATTTCAATTAATTCTCACTTAATTCAAGCTGTCGTAATGTTGACAGACGTTTATCATTATCGATTTTAACATGTCCATAAGGACAATCAGGATCAGGCGTATTCATTCGTTCGTCATATAATTCTTGAGCTCGTTTTTCTTTTATTTTTTCGATACTAATATAAAGATCAAACGAGGATTAATTCGTTGTAAAAAAAAATAACACGTACTAATTAGGTACACGACCTTTCTGCTTTTCATTATAATCTTGAAGTTCTTTGTGTTTTTTTTCTCGAATATGTTCAACGATTTCAGTCGTGGCTGATCTACGAACTTTGGGCACTTCTCTTGCCCATTGAGAATTGAGTTTAACATAATCGATTCTGCTCTTATCATCGAATTCGGCTGACTTCTAGAAAACAAAATAAGATTTTACGAAATTTCATCGGTTTTTGTTTCTTAGGAAATTATTATTACTAAATCAATTGATGAAGAAATCGAAGCTCGACGTGAGCCTGCAGCAGATGAACACCGAAGACTTCTTGGTCCTGTATTCTCATGAGCATGAAGGAAATTGCCGCGAGCTGATTGTGCTCGAGACAATGAACGATTTGTTTCCTTGAATAGAATACAAATGAGAATGTTTTTCTTTTTTCTTCTCGGCAGCTACTTCATCTAGTCGTTGTTTAACTTTCGATTGCACATGATCGTACTGTTTCGAACGCCAAAGTTCTCTGGCAGGAGTTGGTTGATTGACATTTTTCGTTGTTTGTCTGTAACGAATACGTTTGACGTTTTCGTGTAAATGATTTTTCGGTGGTTCTTTAGATACAAATTGAATAAAAAAAAAGTGTCGTGATTTTTAATACAAAATTCATACTCGCTGCTGATCCATGAGTCGGTGAAAGACCCATGCCTTGAACTTCGAACAAAAACGGAACGCCAGTTCCATTCATCGCACGTCTGTGAATTGCTTTTGCATCTGAACCATGTACACGTGCGAATGCCTGAGAATTTGTAGGCGCACTGCTCGGGCGATCTCCGTATTCATAGCCAGGTGTTGGTGGTATTGGACCAGTTAGAAGAGATCGACCTAAATTCAAGGTTAAATTTGCTGAGTCTTTTACTTAAACTCTACCTTCAGGATTTTTTGTGCCTGAATCAAATCTTTGTTGTCGTTCATATCGACTAGGAATCGGTGGTTTCGATTGACTTGTCCATTCTTGAATCATATTCACAAGCAAACAGAATAAAGATTTCAATTCTATTCAATAGATTTTTTAAAACTCTACGACAGCCATTGACGATACTCTTACTATGGGTTTAAGTCTCTAATCCTTGATTAAATGTTACGATTAAATTCATAGAGAAACAATCGTGATATTTTGTTTAATTTAGATTATATATATATTGTTAATAAGTTGTTAATATCAATGATAATATATAAACATAGATGTCAGTACATATAATTTGTTTTCCAACTGCTCAAATATCGATCAATAAAAACCCAGCGAACGCTAGACTTTTTTCTCTGCATCTCTAACTAACTATATTACAAAAAGATCTTTTTGATCGTTTGTACGAAACGAAGAACACAAAAAAAGTTCTGCGTCATAGAGTCTCAATCATCAATATTTTATTTTTTTTATTAATAAATCAAATATCAACATCTATTAATTGATTTATTATCTATATGTACACATCATCTATATTCGTACAAGATAAGTCAACATGTAAGTTGATCGACAATTGTATTCAATTTGATTTAGCATTGAAATAAAACAAAAGCACGTGGTAATCTATCAAACGTTTGACATTATCTCCGACTGAGCTAGTTGAAGATTACACAAATAAATCAAATGTTTGTTCTTTATTTTCCAATAGAACTCCTCGAATGTTATCGAGCAGTTAAAGCGTTTCCTGTTCATTGAAATTTGTTTTTTTTTCTTGAATAGAGAAAAAAAAGTCAAAAAGCAAGAAAATAGACTTTTTGTATTAATTTCCCACGATTGATCAGATCAATAAAAAGTATGTTTTTTTTTTCTTTGGTTCATCATTCTTCATTAAACAAAGGAAGAAAAAGAAAAAATTACATTTATATATAAACAATATGGAAAAAAAAGAGCGACGAGGAAAAAACTTCGTCGAAGAAAATAATCCAAAACAAAACAATTTCTTCTTTTCCTTTTCTTTCATCTTAATTCTCAGTCTTTTGACGCCCGCTCCATAGGAGGAATATCCATACATTCTTTTTTTATTTCTCGAGCAATCTCATCTGATAAAATATGCACATATTTCAATTGTTTTATTTCAAGAATCTTCTGTTTGATAGCGAGAGACAATCAAAAAAGAAAATATTTTCGTTATTTCTTTTTCTCTTATCTAGAGTCATTCGTTTTCATTTTACTTTTCTTTCGTCGTTTTTCCTTCTTGTCATGATATTTATCATCATTTTCTCCATTAAACGTAATTTATACACCTCATGTTTTTCTCTTCCCTCTATTTCGTTTTTACGTTAAAACGAACATAACAACATGTTTTTATGTATTAGTCAAACATGTACTAATATGTTCTACGAAATACTCGACAGATACTATTGATGATGATAATCAAGCAAAGAAAAACATACTAGTTTTATCGGTTTGACGTACTGATAGTACAACAACAACAATAACAACAATAGATTGTTTCCTATAAATATCTTGAATTCTCTTTGTTTTAGATTTCTATATGCTGTAGAACTAAATATGAATGAAAATGAACATAATAATCGGCAAAATTCCACGCCGAATCATTCGACAAATCAAACAAGGTAATAGAAAAAGCTCGTTGTTAGATAAGATAAACAAGAAAAAACAGCATGTTATTCATTTAACCCTGAGAACGACACTCGAAATAAATAGGTTTCTTGATAAGACGATGTGAGAACCCAAAAAAGAAAAGAATACATGTTTAAGGTCTTGACTTTCCTCACAAATTCTGATACAATATGCAGAATTCTCGAGACAAAAAAAGGTCACTGATCTTTTCTGCTAGTAAACAAAACTCGGTTTTATTTTGCTTATTTCGTCAATCGTTTTTAAACGTACGCACTTACATCGTCATTAACGACAATTCTAATCATTTTCGACCTTTACTTTTAAAATCTACTCATTTCTCTTCTTCTTCTTCTTTCATTCGTTGTCGAGGTTTTGTCTTTACCTTGTTAATTTGTATATTTCTCTCGTTTTTTTTTCTCTTCCTCTTCTCAATAGAAGTGCACAGAAAGACATTTACTTGATCAGAAGAAAGAGAGAAAGAAAAAAAGAGAAAAAAGAAAGAAACCTTTTCCGATTGAAATTTAATCACAAACGCAATAAAAACTTTCATTATGGTATATTAAACGTTCAATACAAATGTTTAACCGACGGTTTTCAACAGGAACAATTGCATTCAGGTAGATAGACAAAACAAACGAAAACAATTTTCATTGTTCGCTCGTTACACATTAATTATCATTAATATGAATAATCGACGGTTTTTTTCCCTCAAAGATATGCGTACGGAGATAGTGTACAATAATCACTAAGGTATTTTCGATAGACGCGCCTTATTTTTGCTGAGAAACAATGAACTGGCTTTTATGTTTATCGAAATATCAGTAGAGAAATATTTGATTGAATGTTCAATTTTGTTTTTGTTGATTTAGGAGAGCGCAAAGACAGAAAACAAGTCCAAGTCCCGAAGCACGATTGAATTCCAACGGTGGAAATCAATTAGCATCTCTTGATCTTCATCAACCATATTCAGCAAATAATTCGTCGACAACAGCTAAACCGGGAGCAGGAAATTCGAATTCTCTGCCCGGCCATCAATCAGCTCGATCGAATACATCCAATCTTCGTCTAGTCGATCAACAAGCTTTGAACGTATCTGATAGTGTAAGAAAATCATTTTCATGATGAAACACATCGAATAATTGTGTTTTTTTTGTTCGGTTATTAGTTGGCCACGTCCGGTGCTGGCATTGATCACGATCATCTTCATGCATCTTCCACGAATTATTCGTTTAAAAAGAATTTTTCAACATCTGATCTCGATCCATTCGAACGTCGAAAACAAGCAGCTCTAGCTAAAGTCGAAGCTAAACTCGAAAAAGCTCAACGTTTACATCAAAAAGCTCATCAAAGTGTCGAACAGGAAATTTCCGATTTTCTTCGTGTAACAACCATACCAAATACAAATAATGAAACGAATTCATCTCGAATAACCAATGCTTCCTATGAAAAACGTATTAAAACATTGCAAGATACGAAAAAAGAATTGGAGAAAAAAATTGCCAATTATCAATCGGATATTTCACGAATACAAGCTGGAGACATTCCGCATAATTATGCATCGTCAAAAGATATTTTAACTAATATTAAAACTACGGCTGCTAAAGTTGCAAGCGGAAGTTTAAAACATCGATCATCGAATGAGAAAGAACAGCCAGTGAATTCCACACAGAAAAGTTCAAATGAACAGATATCTTCCAATGAAAATGATAATCAACAACATTTGAATTTAAATATCATGAATATGAATACTGAAGGTAATCAATCGTCGCTATCAAGTTCAGCTTCGAACGAAGTTGGCAATTCACAATTCTACATTGATTCAAATCGTATGAATTTCATTCTCTTTTGTCTCATTTGAAAACAAAATCATTTTCTAGATGAACATGTCTATGAAAGTGATACTAAATCCAACCGAAAACACGAGCAAAACTCTCATTCAAGTACGTATTTCTTCTTTTTCTTCTTTTTTGCCTAAATACAAACGAGAAAAGAATCTATCGAGACTAATCTAACGAGTACCCTAGGCTGGCACAGACCTTCAATTCGTTTTCTTACAGGTATTATATCTAAGTATAATCAACCGACGATAAGACAAGATTTTTTATGCTTTTCTATTGACATAACATGTTTTTTTTTCCACTCTAGCTGATGGTTCAATCAATCACGAACATGATAAATCACCATCAGCAACTCGGTATCAAACGTATGATGATTCGAATCTCGAATTAATCGATCGAATATCTGATCATTCCGTTGATGATCGACAAACCAAACGAAATCTTCCCGTAAATCGATAGTTTTTCTTTTAAAATTTATTGTTGAATTATTATTTTCTATTTTTGTTAGTTAACGGGTACTGAATATCAACAAGTAACAACAAGAATCGAGTTAATGCAAAAATTAATCGATCGTTACGAGACAAAAATGAATGAAATGCAAAAACAACTTGATCTGCTTTCGGTTATCAACGAAAATCAACGTGAACAAAATGAACGTTTCAATACTGAACTAACTGATCTCATTGATCTTCATCAAATTGAAATGTCGTCGATGAAAACTGATATAAAAAATCTCGAAGAACGTTTAGTTTATAAATTCAATGATTATTGGAATGAAGTCTTGGAACGATTGGACAAACTCGATACAAGAGTACGTATCTGTTGACTCGATTATCGCTTCTACATATGTCATTCTATTTATTTATTTTACTAAGAATAGATTGACATTTGATAGGAAAGAGACCATTTATTTCACCCTAGGAATTGACGTCTTTATATATAATTTTTTTTTCTTTTATCATTTAGACAGCTAAAGTCGAACAAACTCAAACGCATTCGCTCGAAACCGAAGAAAATACCCATCGAATTATTAGTAAATTAGTCAATATTTTGCTTACTGTCTTTGCAATTATCCTTCTACTTTTGTCAACCATTAAAAATCTTGTACAATCACGGTAGATAAACAATTATTTATGTTTTTTTTTCAATCGAACATTATTGTTTATATTTGTTTAGTGTTCATGCTCTGACCATATTGATACTTGTGCTTGCATGGATAACATTTCATTATCTTCCGCCGAATTATTTCCAAACATCGGTGTTTAAAAGTACAAATGCAGATTTCCAACTCGATAGTTCTTATTAATCTGATTTAGATTTGCCTAATATATTCAAACGAACAACAAAAAATAATACTTTGCAATCCTAATCAAACAACAAAAGTTTTCCTATTGCAAAATCTTAGATTTTAGATTTTTTTCTTTCGTTCTTGTCAATTCATGTAATCTATTATCAGCATAAGATTTCTTCTGCATCTAATTTCGTAATTGTATATTATCATTAAGGATCTAGTCGTTTCATTCTCTCGTTTCGTGTTGCACATTTGACAAAAATGTATAATGTGCTCCATATACTTGCATAAGCATATCTGTGTGATTATATATAAACATAATATTCAAAAAAAATTATTTGTGTTGCCTTTCTTTTTGTTGGTTGTTTTTTTTTCGAATGGTATTAAAAACTAGAACGG
>Ga0209922_100511_pt1 | contig 51227 bp, 74 predicted proteins | sample ThiBiot_500_biof_FD_183946 | JGI IMG/M metagenome (GOLD analysis project Ga0209922, IMG submission 183946) | Wastewater bioreactor microbial communities from Cape Town, South Africa - Thiocy_expt_500_biof (SPAdes) | ecosystem: Engineered > Bioreactor > Thiocyanate-remediating > Anaerobic-Aerobic ... | reverse complement strand
ATATCTATTATATAGTATATCTATTATATAGTATATCTATTATATAGTATATCTATTATATAGTATATCTATTATATAGTATATCTATTATATAGTATATCTATTATATAGTATATCTATTATATAATAGATACTCTTCTATAACAGTTTTTTATGGGTTCGCCGTAAGAATGCGGTGAGGAGGGCTGGATCAATAAAAATTTGACGTCAAATTTTTATTGATCCAGCCCTCCTCACCGCATTCTTACGGCGAACCCATAAAGGGAAAATTTATCCTCCCTACCCGTAAGCGCTACAGAGAAGAGTGTGTTTGGCGAGAAGTTTATATCATCATTATTAGTTTCTTCCCCCAAACCCGTTAAGAAGGGGGCCCCATCCAAGTAAAAAGGGAAGCGTGCCTTCTAATTACTAATCCCTAGTACTTATGGTTTATATCTTACGTTATCGGGAAGATAGTGGGCTCCCCTTTGTCAATGGTTAAATAAGTACAGGCCCTCCATTTCCCTTGTCGCACGTACGGGATGGTGGGGGATGAAAAATAATGTAATAATTATAATAAGTAATAGGTTAATATGTTTAAGCCATTTCGCCACTTAACTGCAGCAGAGTTAGAAGCCTTAGCTAGTCTTCGCTCAACAGTATTTTCTAAGGATACTCAAAACGACCGAAAGTTTGATGAGAATGAGTCAGGTCGAGTTGTTACCGTCGGGGACGGTATAGCCAAGATTTATGGCTTAAAAAACGTTACCGCTTCTGAGATGTTAGAGTTCGAATCAGGAGTCCGGGGATTAGCGTTGAATCTTGAATACGACAGCGTACGTGTAATTCTACTTGGCGATGAACGTTTAGTAAAGGTCGGCGACAAAGTCTGACGAACGAAGAAGATAGTTAGCGTAAAGGTTGGTGACAAGTTAGTTGGTCGCGTCCTAAACGCCCTAGTTGAGCCTGTTGACGAAAAGGGTGCGCTAGAGTTTGTAGATGAGCGTTTAATTAATATCGCTGCTCCAGATGTCATTTCTCGAGAACGGGTTGCACAACCATTAGAAACCGGCTTAAAGGTTGTAGACGCACTAATTCCGATAGGCCGTGGTCAGCGGGAACTTATAATTGGTGATAGACAAACGGGTAAGACCGCTATTGCTCTCGATGCGATAATTAATCAACAGGAGGTTCGGGACCCAGTTATTTGCATTTACGTAGCTATTGGTAAGAGGAATTCCGAAATACGTAGAATTGAGAAGGTCCTAGAAGCCAAGAATTGTATGAGTTATACCATTATAATTAAGGCTACCGCAGGTGAGCCTTCTCCCCTTCTTTATCTAGCCCCTTATTCGGGTACTACTGTCGGGGAATACTTTAGAGATCGAGGACAACACTCGCTTATTATATACGACGATTTAAGCAAGCACGCAGTAGCCTACAGACAAATGTCGCTCCTTCTTCGACGTCCCCCAGCTCGCGAGGCTTACCCGGCGGATGTTTTTTATTTACACTCACGTCTATTAGAGAGATCAGCTAAGTTAGCAAGTGCTTTAGGTGGTGGCTCGTTAACCTCTCTTCCAATAATTGAGACCGTACAAGGCGATATATCTGCGTATATACCAACCAATGTTATTTCTATAACCGACGGGCAGATTTACCTAGAGAGGTCGTTATTCAAAGAAGGTATTCGGCCAGCTGTTAGTCCCGGCCTTTCTGTTAGCCGCGTTGGTTCGGCGGCCCAAAACAAGGTTATGAAGCGTGTTGCAGGTTCCCTAAAGCTTGAACTAGCTCAGTTCCGCGAGGTTGAGCAGTTCGCTCGTTTCGCTTCAGATATTGACGAAGCAACCAAAAGGCAAATTTACAGGGGTACCGTTTTAACTGAGCTTTTAACCCAGCCTAAATATTCACCGATTACTGTTGATAAGCAAGCGGTCTTGCTTTTCGCTGGCTTAAACGGCTATTTGGATATTGTCGAGAAAAGTTTGGTCGGCCGTTATGAATCAGAGCTGTTGAATTGTCTAGGGAATCTAGCCTCCTTCTTCCCCTTCCGAAAAAATATTGAGGTATCTCAAAATTTTGATGAAACACAAATACGGACCTTGTTGGAAGGTTTTAATGAACTTTTCATTAGATTAGTCATAAATTCTAAGCAAGTTACGCCAATTGTTGATTCTTCAAATTCTTTTAATAGGAACTAAAAGAGCTTGAAGAGGACTGGGGGCGTAGTCTAATTGGTTAGAATTTTGGTCTCCAAATCCAACGATGTGGGTTCAAGTCCCACCGCCCTCGCTTATGTGTTACTATAATATTGATTTATGCAGTTCTTTTTCCAAAATAAAACAATTTTTAGAGAGCTATTGACGGTGCTGCCCGCTGGCGCAGCGACTACAGGGCCTCCACTAGGCCCCTTGTTGGGCCAGTTTGGTGTTAATACGCCCTCTTTTTGCAAGCAGTTTAATGACGCAACATCTGTATTCTCATCTCTTATAAAGGGTAAATTGGTCCTGCTATCTGTTAAGATAATAATATATGATGATAAAACTCTAGCTTTTGTGATACAAAAACCCCATACTTCCTTTTTGATAAAACTATTACGAAATAAGTTCCTTGTTAACAACTCGCCTTTTTATACACTGACGTTAAAGGATCTTATTAAGATTGTGTTATTCAAATTCGGGCCGGTGAAATCTGATCGACACTTGTTTAAACTTTCTAGGGTAGTCCTTGGCACAGCTCTATCGATGCAGACAGCTGTTATTAATTAGCGTTGCTATGGAGACCTTATATATAAATAAAAGTTCAATCGCGCCGTGCGCTGACAGGGTAGCTACTCAGCAATTGAATTTCTTGGTTTTAAACATGCCGTTTACAGTCATCCTAAATAATTACAAATCTAAACTTGTGAGTTTAGATTTGTTAAGGATATTGGTGAGTGAACATAATGGCTTTGCGTATCACCCTAATAAGAATGTAAAATCTCGGGCATTTAAGGGATTCAGCATGGCGCTGTCTCCTGATACATTAAATGGTCTGGTAGTTTTTTTGTTTTTTAGGGACCATCATGATGCGGGTGGGTTTTTGGACTCGATGAAGGATAAGGTTAATTTAGAGACGATCAGTTATTTTTCTATCCTTATAGATGGTCATATATCCAGTCTATCAACATTTAGTGGTGCAAAGTTGGCAGTTCTTAGGGAACATATTTCAGTTAGTACATTTCGCCTATGCAATGAAACGTTACTTGGTTCTACAACTAAAATGTATTATCACTTATTAAACAAAATTTATTTAATACTAGATGCCCACGCTAAATCAATTAATTAGGGGGTCACGTGTGTCTAAGCGTAGAGGTAGCAAGACCCCAGCCTTTGAAGGTTCGCCACAGAGGCGCGGTGTTTGTTACAAGATAGCCATAGTAACTCCCCGAAAGCCGAATTCTGCCCGCCGGAAGATCGCCAAGGTTAGGCTTTCGGCGAATAAGCGTCGCGTATTTGCAAATATACCAGGCCAGGGCCATAATCTTCAGGAATACTCTGTTGTTATGGTTGAAGGGCATGGTCCCAAGGATTTGCCGGGTGTTAATTACGCCTTGGTGCGGGGGTTACTCGATTTTGTAGGGAAGGAGAGCTTTGAGCGCCGAAAGCGGCGCTCAAAGTTTGGGGTGAAAAAGAAAATTTAACCATCGTAGTATCATGAAAGTCTCAAAATATTTTGACAAGAACTTTAGATCTATAATTGTGGGCGCCTTTAATGGCAGAGGATTGAAGCCCAAGGCTTTGAGCATGTATGCTGATGTTCTCTTGGGCCTTAAGAGTTACGGGGTTAAGGACCCTGAGCAATTCCTAAAGTCTCGTTTGCTGGAGCTACAACCTATCGTGAATTTACGTAGCATAAAGTTGGGTGGTATAAAGTATAAAATCCCATATACTATAAAGGAGTCCAATCAATTGACGTATGCGTCACTTTGGTTAACTCGCCTAAAAGGCTCAAAAAGAATAAATCGGTTTGCATTGATTAAAAACATTACTGATAACGTTTATCAGATTAAAGATAAGAAAGGTCCAGCTTACTTGAAGCAGCAGGAATGGTATTCGACTGCTTCTCGTAATAGGCCTTATTTAAAATATTTGCGAGATTAGTATAAATATTAAATAGTATCGTATACATATATAGTTTATATGTCAAAAATTCGACAAAAGGAAAAATTCGTGCGGGTTAAGCCGCATTGCAATATTGGTACGATTGGCCATGTTGATCATGGAAAGACTACCTTGACGGCCGCTATTACTAAGATTTTAGCGAAAAATATAAAGGGTAATAAATTTATGGATTACAGCGATATAGACCGCCACAAGGAAGAGCGTGAGCGTGGTATAACTATTGTAGCTACGCATGTTGAGTATGAGACTGATAAGCGTCACTATTCGCATATTGATTGCCCAGGTCACCAACATTATATAAAGAATATGATTACTGGTGCTACTCAAATGGAGGGTGCTATTTTAGTGGTTTCTGTGACCGACGGTCCTCAAGTGCAAACGCGGGAGCATGTCATTCTAGCTAAGGAAATTGGAATTCCTGCTATGGTTGTTTTTGTTAATAAGATGGACGCCTTGAAGGATAAAGATATGGTAGAGCTGGTAGAGTTGGAGACGCGTGAGCTCTTAAACACTTATTCATATCCGTATGATTTGCCTGTGATTTTTGGTGCTGCGCGTGTTGCTTTGGAGGAGGAGGCCCCTACAGAATACGGTACTGAATCTGTCCTAAAGTTGATGTCAACAGTAGACTCTTATATACCACAGCCTACTAGACCTGTTAATGACCCGTTTTTAATGCCTATTGAGGACGTTTTTTCTATTACGGGTCGTGGTACGGTGGTTACTGGTAAGGTTGAAAGGGGTACTATAAGGGTCGGGGAGGAAGTTGAGCTTGTTGGACCAACTGTTTTAAAGAGTACTTGTACTGGATTAGAGATGTACCACAAATATCTTGATCTGGCGCAAGCTGGGGAAAACGTCGGTGCCTTAATTCGAGGTGTGGCTTCGGATTCTATTAAGCGAGGCTATGTGGTGGCTAAACCGGGTTCTCTAGTGCCGGTTACTGCTTTTGAGGCTAAGGCTTACATTTTAACTAAAAAGGAAGGCGGGCGAAGCAAGCCGTTTATATCTAATTATAAACCACAGTTTTTCTTTAGAACAGCTAATGTTACTGGTGCCGTTAAGCTGTCTGAAGACAAGTCAATTGTTATGCCCGGCGATACTGTTAATTTCAAGGTCGAGCTTATTGAAAAAGCACCTATATCAGAGGGTTTGAGATTTACCCTGCGGGAGGGGAGCTTAACAATAGGGGCTGGTGTAATTACTAAGATAATTAGTTAATAGATATGCCTAAGATATTGGCGATTGTGCAGAAGAAGCTTAGCAGTCGCCTCTGCAGCAAAGGGGGGCGTGGTCATTCGGGTAATATAACTGTTTATCATCGAGGCTCGTTGGGGCATCGCAAAATTTATAGATATATAAATTTTATTTCACCGGCTAACGTGGAGGCGGTAGTTCTAAGTATAGCTTACGATCCTAATCGAACGGCTAATATTGCTTTAGTTTATTATTTGTCAGGTTTTTGTGGCTATATTATTTCTGCTGAGGGGCTGAGGGTTGGCTCGACTATCTTTTCGGGTTCTCTACCCCCTAAGTTGGAGGATGCTTTCGCGGTTGGCTCTGTATTGCCCCTGGCATTGTTACCGATCGGTTTTGTGGTTCATAATATAGAGATCGAGCCGGGCTGCGGCTCTAAAGTTTGTCGAGCAGCTGGCTCTTCTGCTACTATATTAAAGAAAACGAGAGGTCGGGTTTTGCTTAAGGTTCGCTCTGGATGGAACATGTGATTAAGTGAAAATTGTTTGGCATCTCTGGGGGTCGTGTCAAATTCCGGACAGTCTGGGGTTCGGATAAAAAAGGCGGGGTTAGTGCGTCATTGGGGTTTCAGGCCTGTCGTGCGTGGCATTGCCAAGAACCCAGTGGACCACCCACATGGAGGTAGGTCAAATAAAGGCCAGCACCCTACCACCCCTTGGGGTAGGCTTACGAAAGGTAAACCCACAGTTTCGCCTAAAAGGAGGTTAGGTAAATTGCCTTACAGATTTAGGTAGTATGAATCGATCATCTTGGAAGTTGCCATACATAAGTAACTCTTTTTTTCGTTTTTTTAGGCGCCCTTATGACAAACCTATAAATACTTGGTCCCGTAATTCCACTTTTTTGTTTCCTCACCTCAATAGGGGTTTCAAGGTGTATAATGGTCGAAAGTTTGTTTCTGTTAATGTAAAAAAGCCGCTTTTGGGCTATTATTCTGGTGATTTTTGTATGTCTAAATTTTTGGGTCGAAAAATCCATCTTAGAAAAAAAAAAAAAAAAACATCTTCCAAAAGATAAAATGGGTCACTTGGTAAATCCGATTGGGGTGCGGTTGAATTACTCATTAACTTGGTCTGATTCCTGGAGTGCTACGGATCGCGCACATTATTTTAGTTATTATAGTAATTCTGTTTTGGTTAAAACTTATTTAAATTACTTTTTTTCTAGGGAGTATGTGGAGGCTTATGGTATTTTTTTTAGCCATTTTTCGGTTTTTTGGAGCTCTAATAAGTTTATGGTCGAAGTTAACTTGTATGACGGGAGAGTAGAGGATTGGATTGAGACGTGCACGAATTTATTCTCTCAAGATCTTAAACGCATTGTTTCCTATAGCCTACGTGTTTTTAAGATTAGTGCCAAGAATGTGGAGTTTGTGAGGTCTTTTGACTATATGTTTTTTCGCTTTGTTGCTACTTTATTGTTAAAACTGGTTCATAAGTTAGATGAAAATTTGTTACAACAGGTTTACTTTAAGGCTGGCTCTAATTCTAGGCAGGCGGGGTTAGTTTCTGGCGTTATGGATTTTTTGGTACTTAGGGGTCAGAAGGAGGATCTGACCCTAAAGAAATCAGCAAGCCTGTTAAAATTTTTCCTTCGTTTGTTTTGCTTGCTCTTTTATCAGATCCCCTTGTACGGGTACTTGATAAATGAGTTAAGATTTGATTTGTTTTCTGTTCTGGGGGCCCGGCCCCATGTTTCGGTTCTCGGAGTTGAGAATAAGAACGTCACTTCGAGCTTTATCTCTAGATTTTTGGCTAGGAAATTGGCCCAGAAATATAGATGGGCCGAGTTAATGGCCTCTCTACGTAAAGAATTAAATTATATGACCGATACTGAGAAGCTTTTGTACGGGTACAAGATACAATTCCATGGTCGTTTTACTAGGCGTTCCAGGTCTGAATCGGTTTCTTCTGGTTACGGGAGGGTTTCTACTAGTACTATCAGTGCTCCGATTGATTATGCGAGTTCTAGCCTGACTTTGCGAAATGGCGCAGGTTCTGTTAAGGTGTGGCTTTATAGGGCCCCTAGGTTTAAATCTTTTTCTTATAAGGTCCTTTAATATGAAAACTAATCCGCAAAATTTAAAATTTAAGAAGTATCACAAACCCTCAACAAGTTTAAGTAAAAATAATGTTAACTTTAAGTTAAGGTTTGGCCATTTAGGCTTGCAAGGCGGCTCGCTTGGCGCCCTGACCTTTTCTCAGATTGAATCGGGGAGAAAGGCTCTACGGCGCGTACTGCGGAAGACAGGGTCATTGTGGGTAAGGATTTTTCCGTATAGTTCGCTAACTAAAAAGCCCTTGTCTGTGCGTATGGGTAAGGGTAAGGGGCCTGTAAATTCGTGAGTTTGTGTTACTAGAGCAGGGCAGGTAATTTATGAATTAAAAAATATATCTTTTGGGTTAGCAAAGCACGCTATAAAGTCTGCCGTTAAAAAATTGCCTATCAAAGGGGTTTTAATTAAGCGCGTATTTTAATATGTTGCAGCATGAGTCTCGTGTAGCTGTTGTTGACAATTCGGGAGCAAAGAAAGTTATGGTTATACAGAAGTTGGGTGGTTCTAATCGTAAGCCTGTTTCCCAAGGGGGGGTTGCTGTGGTCGTGGTTAAGGATAACGATTTAAGCAGGAAGAAAACCTTTAATTCGACTATTCATAGGGCTCTGATTATTCGGTCGAAGCTTTTTTTATGTAGAACACGTGTTTTTTTCGTAAGATTCGACGAGACGGCGGCCATTCTTGTTAATAAAAGAAACTTGCCGCTTGGGAGTAGGATTCGTGGTCCGGTGTTGCAGGAACTGTGTGAAAAGTTTCCCTTTATTGGGACATTGTCTCAGGTGATTATTTAGGTTAGCTATGGGTTTATTTTATAAGAATATTTATTCGAACCTTGTTCAGCAAAAGTTTTCTATACCATCAAATTTGATCTCAAATAGAGTTAGCTTTGAGATCAAATTTGATGGTATAGAAAACTTGTCTGACGAAGTGGTTTTGAAATCTTTTTACTTTTTTGCTTTGATTTTTGGTGATATCCCTAGTTTTAAGCAGTTTAGTTCGAGGTATCATCTTGGGAAGACGTTCTACAAATTTAAACTTTTTTTAAGTTTTAGAGTACTAAGCTCTTATTTATTTTTATCGGATTTTTTCTCTCTCAATCTGAACGAGCCGAATAAATTAAATTTTGTTTCTAGTATGTTTCTTAGCGGCGATTCCATTCTTGTGAGTGATTTGAAGGGTTTTTATTTGATTGAGTCTAATCCACACTTTTTTAGATGAGAGGAAGAGTTATATATCTACCGCTCAGAGCGGGCCCTTTTGCCGGCTACTAAAGTATTTAATCTTCGCTTTTGGGGTGCTGAGGGTTTGAAAATGAAAGAGTTTAACAATTTTTGATCAAATTATGTGAGCTAGGAGGGTGAAAGATAAAAAGGTTAGGTCGGCTTATGCTACGAGGGAGTCTGGGAACTTGGCTTTCTTGTTTTTTCAGAACACGGCGTTTGTTGATCTCCCGACTAAGCTCCTTATTAATAAGAAGTATGGTCTTTTGAATAAAAGATTTTTTAAAAGCCAGGTGAAAAATCGCTGTGTTGTAAGCTTCCGGTCGCGATCTACGCTAAGGAGCTTTCGCTTATCCCGCGTAATTTTTAGGTCGTATGCTTCAGGCGGCAAGTTATTAGGTATAAAGAAGTCTTCTTGGTAATATGAAGCTGAAGTTGGCATATTTGATTTCGTCTATAAACAGCGGCCTGTTAAGCCGCTCTTTTTCGGTTGAGGTTCCTTATTCCTCTCTAAATTATGAAGTCCTAAGCTTATTGTTGGGGCAAAATTTAATAGTTGGTTTTTCTTTTCGGGGCGGCAAGTTCGAAGTGGTGTTGCGCTATTATCGGGGCCGCGGGGTTATGAAGAGGATAAATTTAGTTTCAAAGTTGAAGCGTCAAATATATATGAATAAATCCTGCTTGCAAAATAGAACTCGGTCGGGTAATTTAAGTGGTTTTTATGTCCTGTCTACTCCGAATGGCTTGGTAACTCATTTTGAGTCGTTGAGTTTGGATGATAACCTTGGTGGTGAGGTGATATTAAAGGTAACTCTTTAGGTTTGTGTTTATGAATTTTAAGGAAAATAGGGTATTTTTGGGTAGGTATACGGATTTGTATTCTGGCCCTTCTGGCAAGCTTTATATAGCAGGGCCTTTAGGCGTTGTTTCTAATAAGCTTTTTTTTTCTTTTGATCTTTCTAATGATTCTAGAGTGGTAAGGGACCGCACTTTTAATAATTCTGTGGTTCGGCATTTGTTTTCATTTTTGAAGTTTGGTATTTCGTCGGTTACGCTAGGCTATTTTATTTTTATTGATCTCGTGGGATTGGGGTATAAAGTAAAGAAGGTTGCTAATTTGGTTTACCGTTTTTATTTGGGTCAATCGCACTATGTTTACATTTATGTGCCGTCTGAGGTTTTTTTTTGGGCCTATCAAAGTAAAATAACGCTGTTTAGTATATACGCAGATAAGTTGTTTTCTTTGTCGACTAATGTTATGCTGCTCCGTAGGTTAAACGCTTATAAGCTTAGGGGCCTGATACGACCGGGCCAAATAATTGTCTTAAAGGAAGGTAAGCAACGTTAAGTAGTATGTATATTTTTAAGGAGGTTAAATTTTCAACGAAAGGTCTGTTAGCTTCTAATTTTTCTCGTATATACGGGCTGGGCTATAGTAAGGCTTTTTATTTGCTTGGTAAGTTTGGATTTAATAGGTTGGCGTGAGTGGGGGCTCTGAATTCATATAGATTTAATTCTTTGGTGTTTTTTTTGAAGAAGTTCTATTTGACGGAGAATGTTTTGAAACGTGTCGTTTCTACTAATATCCAGAGGGAGATAAACCTTAATACTTATTCCGGATTTAGGCATATTTCAAATTTGCCGGTTAGGGGCCAGCGGACCCACACTAATGCTAAAACTTCTAGGTCTAGAAAGCTTCTTAAGGTTAAGGTTTAGTATGATTTTTTCTGCTTTTGTTTCTTTGGCTTTTAGGAGGCGCCATGTAAGAGATAGGTTTGTTTTTACTAAGAAGCCTCAAGTAAAATTGAATTTTGTAAATGAATTTGAGTTCCCTAGAATTTATATACGTAACAATTCTAAGACGTTGTTTTTTACGTTAACTGATAAGTCTGGGAGGGTTCTGTGTGCATTTTCATCAGGTATGGTGGGATTAAAGGGCTCTAAGAGGCTTGGTACCCCTGCGGTTGATTCTCTCGCTCGGAAGGTTGCCGCTTTTGCTAAGCAACTCAATATGAAAACTGTTTCTGTGTTTGTAAAAGTCACTAATAATCTTTTTAATATAACCGCTATGCGTGTGTTCTTTGATTATGGTTTACGTGCTGTTAAGATTGTTGAACGAGTTCCATTTTCTCATAATGGTCGTAGGTTTAAAAAAATGCGTAGGATTTAGGGGGGTTGATGTTAAATAATCATAATTCGTTTGTGCCTTTCTTTTTTGATAATAGTTTGACCAAAAATTTCAGGATCTTTGGTCAGATTTTATATATCTATTTTGACCCCACTTTTCGCCGTTATGTTTCGGTTATAGATGTTGGGCTGAAGCAGAAGGCTTCTATATTTGTCGATGATATTTTCCGTGGTCGTAGTTTTTATCTTAACAATAACTTTCAATTTTTGTTATCGAAGAAAAGAGATATTTTCTCTTTAAGGCCCGTTCATTTTTCGAGTTCGAAAAATGAACGGGCCTTAAAGAGAAAATATCTCTTTTCTTCGAGCTATACGCTTCGGCCCTTAAAATTAAACAACTTCTCGTTTTTAGCAGTAAAATATTTTACTGCTAAAAACGAGAAGTTGTTTAATTTTAAGGGCAGTGTTGTATTTGATTTCGTTCTTTTGAAATCCTTAGGTTTTAATCGCTTTTTAAGCACTCATAAGCTTTATAGCTTAGTGGCCTTGAGCGTTTTAAAACGCTCAAGGCCACTAAGCTATAAAGCTTATGAGTGCTTAAAAAGCTTTGTCTTTCTGCGTGTGTTGCTTGTTGGCTTGGTCACTACGTACAGATCATTGTTGTATCTATTTTATTTGAGGGGGTCGGGTTTATCTAGTTTTTTTTCTTGATTCAATTCTTTTAGTGTACAAAAGTTGGGTGTATATATTTATTATTTTTCTGATTTAAAATTGAAAAAATTATTTTTTGAATCCAATAATTTTTTCAATTTTAAATCAGAAAGAGCTATGGTGGCCTCGTTCGGTAGGGCGAAACCTAATAAATCTGGGAAGAGGCTAAAGGCGAGGGCAAGGCGTTCTAGGCTTGTTTCTTTGCCAATCGCTAGGCGATCGTATTCATCCGGTTTAAACGAAAACTCCAACCTATTTAATTTAGGGGGTGTCTCTTACCCTAAATTAAATAGGTTGGAGTTTTCGTTTAAACCGGATGGGGCGCTAGCCTTAAAGACTAAGTTTTTGGATAATAATTATAGTCCCACACCAATTGCTTTAGTTAGGAAACTTCGTGCTAAAAATCATTATTCTATTCTTTCGCGCGGGCGTAGATATGCGTTGATAAGCCGCCTTTCGTTAATGAATCTTTTTACGTATGGTCGGGTTACGCAGCGCCGAGTGTTTAGGAGCTGGTTGAAGTTTTCTATTTACTTGGAGCGCCTGAATTATTTACTTATATTGAACAATGAGGAGATTTCTGCGGGCGTGCGTTATTCAAGTGATTTTCTCGCTTCATTATATTTTCCTTTGATTTATAATTTCAGGAATTTGTTCTTTAACTTGCTAAAGTTTCTTAATCTCGTAAAGATTTCGGGCAATAGACATTCTGCGAGGAATTTCGAGTTTTTTAGTGTAAGGAGGAGGAGATTCAATAAAAAATTTTTTGGGATTTTACTAAATTTTTTATTATTTTATAATAAAAAATTTAGTAAAATCCCAAAAAATTTTTTATTGAATTCTTCTTTGGTGTTTTATAAGTCTGGCTTTAACGGGTTGAATTTCTCAACTCTTAATAATTTTAGTTCGCTTAGATATATTTTCTTAGGTTTGTATAAGCTTTTTCTAGGGTATATCGAATATCTAAATAGTGGTTTTGAGCCTGAAGAAAAATTTATAAATGATAGTTTGATCAAACTATCATTTATAAATTTTTCTTCAGGCTCAGGGTTTTTTGATTTCTCTTTGGGCCAATCTATTTTAATTAGTAATATTGAGTCTTCAAAGTGTTATTTAAATCATCGTTGGGTTCCAGTTTTTGGTATCTTTAAAAGTTTACGTAAGGTTTCTAAATACGCCAGAAAATACAGGCGTAAGCCCAATTTCTCTAAGCGTAGGCGGTTTATCGCGAACATACAGAGGCGCAATTCCTTCCTAATTACAAAAGGGGGTTTATTTAGGCAGCAGAGGCTTTTTGTTTACCCCTTTAGGTCGCGTCGATTGGATACGAACCGATGATCGTTTGCTGTGAGTAAAGCAAGACTATCGCCCCTGATGTCGCGTTACGGGGCTTATTTAAACCGTATTAATGCGCTGTCAAGGAAATATAGAAGTAGGGTCCGCGTCTTCCCGCTAAGCTTTTTTAAGAATAGATTAAATTTTAATTTTAATAGGGCTAAATATAATTCTTCTTCAAAATTGTATTTCCAGCGATTTTTAGTTAATCCTTTTTCTCGTTACTATAAGGCTAGGGCCGCTCTAGGTAGGGTGCGAAAAGACAAATTTGTCAGAAGATGGGACAGAAAGCAAATTTATATTGATCCAGCAAACAGGTTTTTTAGAAAGAAATTTACTGATGATCGTAAACGCAATATTCCTGCTAGACGCAGGAATATTGCTAGGAGCAACATAAAAAATATATCTAAGTCTTATTCGAACAGGCTAGGCAATTAATTTATTTCTACTCCTTATCGTTTGTTAGCTTTCCGTTAGCGGTTAGTGGTGTTGTTACTGTAATAGGAACACAAGATATTGTGTTTGGCGAAATTGATAGATAAATTTTGAATTAAGTTTATATGCCTCATCTAGATTTTTTAACTTATTTAAGTCAAGTATTCTGATTCTTATTATTTTTCTGGGTTGCCTATTTTTTGTTTTTTTTTGTTTTTTTTCCAAAATTGTATTATTCTTTCCGTGTTAGGAAGTTGAAGCTTGATTTTTTATTTGACAAATATGTATCTAGCGAATACAAAATCAACTTTTATAATTTTTTTTTTAGGGATTATTCTGAGAAGTTCGCCGCCACAATTTTGAATTTTTTAAGAGAATTGAGGCTAAGATATAGCATTTCCTTAAATTCAGGGTACAAAAAGTTTAAAATGTTAGTATTTGTTATGAATACCTACATGATGGAAGCCCTTTACATCTATTGGTCCAAAGGCGTATCGCTAAACTTTTCTTCCTTTTTGAACAGTACTTTCTTTTACGATAGAAGGAAGTTTTATTTGATTAGTAAATTTGATTTTCTAAATAGTTAATATGTACTTTAATTTTATATTCATAGTAGTACTTGTCTTTATTGGTAAGGGTTTTTTTAGTTGAGACGAAGAGTTCCTTATAGCCGGTGGCTTGTTTTTGGTTATTTTCTCTTTATATTCTCTTTTACGGACTTCGCTATTTGATTCATTGAGCGAGCAGATCGATAGAATAGCTCTAAAGTTCCTGTTTTTTTATTCTTTAAATATAATTATGTTGAAAATTTTAATAAATAGCTTTAAGAGGGAGTTTGAACTTAAAAATTCGATTTCTTATGTTTACTTATACTTAACTTATTACTCTTCTAGTTTTGCAAGCTTGAATAAAGTTTACCTTTTATCGGTGTATAAAAGCAACATAGGTTACCTTTTATCAAAATTGATTGTTAGTAATTTTGATGTTAATAAGCAGCTTTATTTATCTTCTCGCACCGATCTAGCTGATTTGAATAAATTTGTTTCGACATTAGAGAGGGTTTTATCGAGTAAGACCCCTTAAATAAGTAAAGTTTAATATCTCATTATGCTTGTTGAGTACGCGAATATTGGTGTTTATTGGGTATTAATAGTAATTATTGCTGTGGCGCTTTGTGCACTTTCTTTTTTTTTAGTGTACCACAAGCCAGATGACGAGAAGTTGAGTGCTTACGAGTGCGGCTTTAGCCCGTTCGGTGATGCGCGCGGACGTTTTGAGGTGAAGTTCTATTTGGTCGCTATTCTGTTTATAATTTTTGATCTTGAAATTACTTTTTTGTTCCCGTGATCAGTTGTTGTTGGGCATATAGGTTTGTGGGGCTTTAATGCTATGGTCATATTTTTGTTCCTTTTAACGATAGGGTTTGTATATGAATGGCTAAAGGGCGCCCTAGATTGATAATATGCTTTTTAATTTGTTGGTTTTGGTTAGTGGTTGGATTGACGGGGTTATATTGAAATCCGATATGGCGGTCTTATTGACAAAACCGCAGCATTTGCGCTCCCTATTATTATTTTTGAGTTTTTTTTTTGGTAGCAATTTTTCTTCTTTAATGGATGTGTGAGGGTCAGATTATCCTCAAAGAGAGCGCCGGTTCGAGGTTAATTTTTTAGTGCTGAATTTTTCTGTTCCTTACAGGGTTGTTGTTAGGGTTTGTACAACTGAGTATGTACCTATCCCGACTGTTAGCGATATCTATAGCTCAGCAGGTTGGTTAGAGAGAGAAGTTTGAGATATGTATGGGGTTTACTTTTCGGGGCATAGGGACTTAAGGCGTATCCTGACGGATTACGGCTTTTTTGGTTATCCTCTGCGTAAGGATTTTCCTTTAACAGGGTATACTGAGGTTAGATACGATGATTCAAGGAAGCAGGTAGTTTTGGAGCCATTGGAGATTAGCCAAGAGCTTAGGCTATTTAATTTTAAGAGCCCTTGGGAGAACAATTATTTGGATTAGTGCGGTATGGATTTTGTTTCAAAAAATTATTTTAAAGAAGCGAGAATATTAACCTTAAATTTTGGTCCTCAGCATCCTGCAGCTCACGGGGTTCTCCGTTTAGTGTTGGAACTTGATGGTGAGACTGTGTTGCGCGCGGATCCCCATATAGGCCTGCTTCATCGTGGAACGGAAAAATTGATAGAATATAAGACTTACTTACAAGCCCTACCTTACTTTGATCGCCTTGACTATGTTTCTATGATGGCGCAAGAGCATGGTTATTGTTTAGCTGTCGAGAATCTTTTGAAATGCCGGGTTCCGCTGAGAGCGAAGTATATACGTGTTATTTTTTCAGAAATAACTAGGATATTAAATCATTTGTTAGCAGTAACTACACACGCTTTAGATGTGGGCGCTTTGACCCCTTTCCTTTGAGGGTTTGAGGAGAGAGAGAAATTAATGGAGTTTTATGAGCGAGTTTCGGGTGCTCGTATGCACGCAGCTTATTTTAGGCCTGGTGGTGTTTCCCAAGATTTACCGCTTGGCTTATTGGATGATGTTTATTATTTCTGTAATCAGTTTATGTATCGTATTGCAGAGATTGAGGACCTGTTGACCGCTAATAGGATATGGAAGCAGCGGCTAGTGGATGTCGGCGTGGTGAAATATGAGGAGGCCTTGGACTGAGGTTTTTCTGGTGTTATGCTCCGTGGCTCTGGTATTCTGTGGGATCTTAGAGTAAATGAGCCCTACGAAGTTTACCCTAGGTTAAAATTTGTTGTGCCTACGGGTAAGCGTGGGGACTGTTACGACCGTTATTTGATTAGGGTTGAGGAGATGAAGCAAAGTATAAATATAATTTTGCAGTGTTTAGAGTTAATACCGAGGTCAGGTTTCGTAAAGGTTGATGATAGGAAAATCTCTCCACCTTCGCGCGCTTTTATGAAGTTTTCTATGGAATCCTTGATACATCATTTTAAGCTTTTTAGTGAGGGTTATAATATTAAGTCTGAGGAGTCGTATGCCGCTATTGAGGCCCCTAAGGGAGAGTTTGGGGTGTATGTTAAGGCTGACGGTACGAATAGGCCTTCGCGTTGTCGTATTAAGGCCCCTGGGTTTTTGCATTTGCAGGCTCTAGATTTTATGTCTAAATATCATCTTTTGGCCGATGTTGTTACTGTAATAGGAACACAAGATATTGTGTTTGGCGAAATTGATAGATAAATTTTGAATTAAGTTTATATGTTTTCACCTATTGAGCAATTCGACGTATATCCTATGTTTTCTAATCCTTTCTTGGATCTTTTTCAGGTTCCGTTCACTAATTCTGCTCTCTATATATTTTTTGCCTTTGTTTTGTTTTGTTCGTTTTTTTTGTTCGGTACTTATAGGGCTACTTTAATACCAAATAATTGACAATATTTAACTGAGATGTTGTTTAAATTCGTTTTTAAGATTGTAGAGGAGCAAGCAGGTAAGCGGGCTTATAAATATTTTCCTTTTTTGTTCGTTTTATTTTTTTTTGTTCTATTTATAAATTTAATGGGTCAAATTCCGTTTGGTTTTACCTCCACTAGCCACGTTATTATTACCTTTTTCGTTTCGTTGAGTATATGATTTGGCTGTGTTTATGTAGGGTTGCTGGAGAATGGCTTGCGTTGGTTTAAGTTCTTTGTTCCTGACACAATCCCCTTATTTATTTTGCCATTCTTTATAGTTTTAGAGATGATTTCATATACGATACGGGCGTTTAGTCTATCGATTCGATTGAGCGCAAATATGACGGCAGGGCATACTTTATTGCATTTGGTCGCAACTCTTGGTGTAAAGGTTTTTGCATCTGGTTTTGTTTTGTTGGGTATATCCTTTGTGCTTCTTGTTATGGTTTTGATGCTAGAGGTTGCGGTCTCTTTTTTACAAGCTTATGTCTTTTTGACCTTAATAGCTGTTTATATAAATGACTCTTTAAATTTTGAGCATTAGTTTTGTATGCGTTTAGTTAATAAGAACGTTGTATTGCTTTTTATATATCGGTTTGGTTTTAATTACCCAGCCCCATTTAATTTAAGTTATTTTTGGAATTTTGGTTCTTTAGCGTTACTGTGTTTGGTTTTTCAATTACTTACGGGTATTTTCTTAGCAATGCATTACACGCCACATGTTGATTTGGCGTTTTCGAGTGTTGAACATATAATGAGGGACGTAAATTATGGGTGGCTTTTGCGTTACCTGCACGCTAATGGAGCTTCTATGTTTTTTATAGTTGTGTATATTCATGTTTTTAGGGGCCTTTACTTTAACTCGTTTACTTACCCGCGACAGTGGTTATGGTTTACGGGCGTGGTGATTCTGTTATTAATGATTATTACTGCTTTTTTGGGGTATGTTTTGCCTTGGGGCCAGATGAGCTTTTGGGCTGCTACGGTTATTACTAATTTGCTTTCTGTAGTCCCTTTTGTTGGTACGGATTTAGTGTATTGATTGTGGGGGGGGTTCGCTGTTGATAATGCTACTTTAAATCGTTTTTTTAGTTTGCATTACCTTCTGCCATTTGTTATATTAGCCGTTACCTTTATTCATTTGATATTTTTGCATGAATTTGGTTCTAATAATCCATTGGGCGTTGCCTTGAAGGCTGATTCTATACCTTTTACTCCGTATTATACCGTTAAGGATCTGTTTGGGGTAGTTTTGTTTTTTATTTTTGCTGGGTTTTTTGTCTATTTTGCCCCCAATTATTTAGGGCATCCCGATAATTATATTTTGGCTAATCCTTTGGTGACACCTACCCATATTGTTCCTGAATGATATTTTTTGCCATTTTATGCTATTTTGAGGTCGATTCCGGATAAGTTGATGGGGGTTATCGCGCTTTTGTCTTCTATATTGGTCCTGCTGTTCTTGCCGCTTTATTTAAAGGTTTCTATAAGGAGTCTAGTATTTAGGACTTTCTCTAAGGTTTTCTTTTGGGTCTTTGTTGTTGACTGTTTGGTACTTGGTTGGATTGGTGGTAAACCCATTGAATCTCCGTACTATGAGATAGGCCAATACGCTACGGTTTTTTATTTTTCTTACTTTTTGGTCATCTTGCCGTTGTTGAATTCTTTCGAGCGTTTATTATTGCAGTATTGGTACTCTTATTATTTCGCTAAATAGTGGTTGCTAGGCGGGTATAGCTCAATAGGTGGAGCAATACGTTGTGACTGTAGAGGCTGTGGGTTCAAGTCCCATTACTCGCCGTCATGTGTTTTAGTTTTTTATACCCCAATGCATTGAGCACGAATAGCACGCAACCGGCTATTTAGAAGTGTAGTTCGTTAAATTTTGGGCAAAATTTAACGAACTACACTTCTAAATAGCCGGTTGCGTGCTATTCGTGCTCAATGCATTGGGGTATAGCCAAGTCGGTAAGGCAGTGCACTTTGGATGCACCATGCGTAGGTTCAATTCCTACTACCCCAGTTGTAGTTGTTCAAAGTAGGTACAGCAGCTTACCGGACTTCTGCGCTCTTCATCTAATAGGCTAGGATGTTGCTCTTTCACGGCAAATATATGGGTTCAAGTCCCATAGGGCGTAGACAGCTGAATTTTTTCTGAGGTGAGGCGGAACGCCCCGGTAGCTCAATTGGCTAGAGCGCTCGGCTGTTAACCGTGAGGTTATTGGTTCAATCCCAATCCGGGGCGTTCCGCCCGCTTGGTGAAATTGGTAGACACGACAGACTTAAAATCTGTTCTTTTTAAGCGGAGGTGACGGTTCAAGTCCGTCAGCGGGCATCGGGCATATATTGGATTACTTCTCTCGTAGGACAGGGGGCGTAGTGCTAACTGGTTAGAACGCTAGCTTGTCATGTTAGAAGGTGTGGGTTCAAATCCCATCGCCCTCGCCTATGTGTAGTAGTTATTCTAAAGATTTATAAAGTTAAAAGTATCTAAATATTTTTAATTAGGAATTAAGAGTTTGATCCTGGCTCTGAGTGAATGCTTGCGGTATGCCTTACACATGCAAGTCGTATGGAACGCTTTTCGTTTCGTGGCGTACTGGTGAGTAACGCACAAATGGTGTACATTAAGTTTAGCGAATACTAAATAGTTTAACTTAGTTGAGTTACTAAAGATAAATCGCTTAATAAACATCTTTGTGTAGGATTAGGTAGTTGGTAGTGGTTTTTACTTACCAAGCCTGCGATCCTTAGCTGGTCTCGGAGGACTACCAGCCACAGCGGGACGGTTACATCCCGAACTTTTTGGCAGCAGTGAGGAATATTGGACAATGGGTGAAAACTTGATCCAGCAATGCCGCGTGGGTGAAGAAGGCTTAGATTGTAAAATCCTTTCGTCGGAGATGATGATGACAGTATTCGAAAAAGAAGCCCCGGCTAACTTCGTGCCAGCAGCCGCGGTAAAACGGAGGGGGCTAGTGTTACTCAACTTGACTGGGCGTAAAGGGCGTGAAGGTGGTGTAATACGTTTTTTTGTAAATACTCAAACATAATTTGAGGAGCTTAAAAATACGGTTACGCTTGAGTTTATTTGAAGAAGGTTGTACTTCTAGTGTAGAGGTGAAATTTGCAAAAATTAGAAGGACAGTCTACGGGCGAAAGCGACCTACTACTATAAACTGACACTACAGCGCGAAAGCATAGGTAGCAAACGGGATTAGAGACCCCGGTAGTCTATGCAGTGACCGATGAATACTAAATGCCTTTATCCGTAAGGAGGTATTTAAGCTAACGCGTAAGTATTCCGCCTGGGAACTACAACCGCAAGGTTCAAACTTAAAGGAATTGACGGAGGGCTATTTCAGCGGTGGAGCATGTGGTTTAATCCGATATACCGCGTAAAACCTTACCAGCTCTTGATGAGTGGATTTATTCTCCTTTAGAGGGGAGAAGGCTACTACTTATTTTTATAGTCAATAATCCACACAGGTGTTGCATGGCTGTCGTCAGCTCGTGTTTTGAGATGTTAGGTTAACTCCTTTAACGGGCGCAACCCCTTAACTTAGCAATAAGTTCACCGCTCAGGAAATCTGAGAGGAAGGTAGGGATGATGTCAAGTCGTTATGACCTTTATGGGCTGGGCTACTCACGTGCTACAATGGTACGTACAAAGGGAAGCAAGAATGTGAATTTTAGCAATTCCCAAAAAACGTATCTTAGTTCAGATTGTACCCTGAAAATTGGATACATGAAGTTGGAATCGCTAGTAATCGTATATCAGAATGGTACGGTGAATACCCCCTCAGCCCTAGTACACACCGCCCGTCACGCGCTGGAAATTAGTTTTGGTTGACATAAGTAGAGGGTTATAGTTCTTTAATGCCCTAAGGCAATGTAGTGGAATTGCCCTGCAGATTTCAGTCTAAAATTACTGCTTATAACATTAAAGCTAAGGACTGGTGCGAAGTCGTAACAGGGTAGTCGTAGGGGAACCTGCGGCTGGACCAAAATTTGTATTGAAAAAATAGAATGGGCGCATAGCTTAATTGGTAGAGCAGTGGACTCTTAATCCAAGGGTTCGGGGTTCAAGTCCCCGTGCGCCTAACCTGGGGGCCTGTAGCTCAATTGGTTAGAGCGCGCATCTGATAAGTGCGAGGTTGATGGTTCAATTCCATCCGGGCCTACAGGCGAAGTAGTTTAGTCGGTAGAACTTTGGAATCATAATCCAAGTGTCGTGAGTTCAATTCTCACCTTCGCCTATTATGCTTGTAGCTCAATTGGTTAGAGCGCTAAGTTGCGAATTTAGAGGTTAAAGGTTCAAATCCTTTCAAGCATGCGTGTCATTTTTGCTAATTACAATTTTAATATATTATTTTATTAAGCATATGGAAAATTCTGTATTTTTTGCTTCTTTGACTACTTCAGCGAAATTTATTGGTGCTGGTTTAGCTACTATTGGTGTTGCTGGTGCTGGTATGGGTATTGGTGTCGTATTTTCAGGTTACATGAATGCTGCGGCACGTAACGAAATGATCCGCGCTGAACTATTTCGTTATGCTATTTTGGGCTTTGCTTTAACTGAAGCTATGGGTCTGCTAGCTATTATGATTGCATTTTTAATCCTTTACGGTTAATATTACGCCTCTTACCATTATTATTCCATAGTATGTATGTTATAAAACTAAAGTTTTCTCAGCTTATGTACAACGCTGTTCATATAGGTCACCCGTTGTCTCAGAGCAATAATTTTTCGACATGGTATGTCTATGGTGTGCGTTACTCGAGTCTGCTTATTTCTCCCTCGAAGATGGTGTTTTTTTGGAAAAAAGCTTGCTTGGCGCTGTCTAGGCTTTCGTCACGCTTTGGTTCCGTATTGTTTGTTAACTTAGATCCAGCTCTAAATTATTTGTTATATAGAATGAATAATGTTATTCAACAGCCCATGATCCTGGATAAGTGGAGGGGTGGTTTGCTGACGAATTGGAAATTTGTATTTTTGAGGAAGGTTCCTTATTTTAAGAAAGGGGCGTTTGTTGGTACTTGGAGTCAAGAGTTTATGCGTAATTTAAAGAACGCGACGAGGCTCCCGACCGCTGTGCTATCCTTTAATGTTGCAAATAATACTTTGCCGTTTCACGAGGCTAGGGTTGTGAATTTGCCGATATTTTGCTTGTCTGATACTACTTCTGACACTACTAGTATTTTATATCCGCTCCCCGGCAACGATGATGCGATAAGCTCCATTACGTTTTGCTCTTTTACTGTCTCTAAATCTATTTTGTTGGGCAGGCTTATTGCAGTTTCGAAATATCTAAAATATAAAAAAGTGTATAATGTGTAGCTTATGTCCCCTAATTTGTATTCCCCACACGTTTTAGTTTATCGACCTCAGGTAAATTCTCTTTTTTCGCTTTTTTTGCGTTTTGTTTTGCTAATGGTGTTTGTTGATTTTTTTGTTTCTAGTTTTTATTCGTACACACTTAGCGCTTTTATTTATAGCTATTTTCTGGACGTGGTCTACGTAGCTGAAATTGTATTGATTTTTTATATTTTCTCGGTTTTGGGAGAAGACTTTATTGATTGTGACACTGTTGACCTAGGCTATTGGGAGATGGACCTAGTCACATTTTTTAAGTTTTTTTATAGTTTTTTTGTGTTATTAGTTATTATCTCTTCGGCCCTTATTCCTTTGGCACCCTTCGCCTGGGGGGTACTGATAGTGGTTTAGGTCAGATAGCATAATTGGTAGTGCAAAAAACTGCAAATTTTTTGGTAACGGTTCAAGCCCGTTTCTGACCTTTTGCGCCCTTAGCTTAATCGGATAGAGCGCTGGCCTCCTAAGCCAACGGTTACAGGTTCAATTCCTGTAGGGCGTGTAATAATTAAAAAAAATATGTGCATTGTATATGTATGGACAATTTGGATTATCAATCATTGGATCTTTATGTAGAGTATATAAACAAGGAATTGTATAGATCAAGGTTTACTATCAATAATTCCTATAACTTAAGTAAGTTGGTGCTTATTAACAAGGCTAGTAAATCCTCTTACTGGTTTCCCGCGTATGCCGGCAAGAATTTGCCGCCTAAGCCTAATAAACTAAGATTAAAGAAGCATTATACCCGCCATTCTGTTAGCAACTTTGTTGGTTTTGATTTTTTACCGACTTTCGAAGTTTTTTTTAGCTCTTACTATTTTGGACTTTCTATAAATGGGGTGCTGGAGAGCCAAATTTTTCGTGATTATTTAGTTTTGGCGAATGAGTCAGTCCGTAAGCAGGAATTAAAAAAGCATTCACCGCGTGTAAAGTGGCTTACCTTTAATATATGAAAATACTGGCGTTACTGCGATTACACTTCCTTAAAGTATTATTATAGCTACGAGCCCCATAGGCTCGTAGCGCGGCTACGTAAGTTTAATTTCTTGGCTGTGAACTCGTGGTTTCCTGCGAAGAGGTGAATTTTTGTCTATAGGAATATGCGCCTTTTTTACTTAAAGTTTAGGAAAACTCAGAAGTTTGAATTCAGGTTTTTTAGATTTGAAGGGATGAGTATGGAGTATTGGGCTAAGCAACAGCTCCAGTATAATTATCTTACGGTAAACTCATCGGATATGCTGTCTGATCCAGTCAGCTCAAATTTCTTTAGGCCTACCCAACTTGCTGTAACAAAGCTTGATATTAAGAGTATTTACCCCGTCGATAAATATTCTTATCTTTATATTTGTTTTGTTTTTTGGTTAATAAGGACCTCTATGGATAATTTGGGCCATAGGGCTTTGCCTATATATTTTTCGAATTCGTATGATTCCCATCAAACTTCAAATGCCGCAAAACACAAATATTTGAAAAATTTTTTTGCTTATAACACCCCTAAATATGCCCATGTCCAATATGTGAAGATCGGAGGTGCGCACGGGGGTTGGGAGGAACTAAGGCATTACTTCTCTTTTTTTAGACCCTCTTATTGGAACCTTAGGAGGGGCTTAGATTCCTATCCGCATGAGCACTGGGCGTGGGAGGATATCCTGTGATGGGAGGATACGGTCCCCCTAATGTTTTCTAGGTTTAGTGAAAAAAGGAGGAAGGAAAAGTTTATCGACTTAATGGCTATAGATAGCAGCGACTTTAACTGATTCTACAGAAGTTGGTTCCATGAAGAAATTTTTACGGAGTTGCACGCATCATATTACCGGACTTACTACAATATAGACTATTTAACCCCCGGTTGACGTATCTCTACTGATTACCCTAAAAGAAGGATGGGGCACTTTGACCCCAAATGGCAGGAGCGGCTTTACGAATATGTTGATTATACGTATATGGATCTGTTTCACCCTTCAACTAAAAGGTATTACATAAATTATTCAAAACATCCGAATTATGTTGATCCTAAGAGTTTTCTAGTTCTAAATTTTGCTTGGAAGTCAAACCTCTCGTCTTTATTTATCCATAGGTTTAGGCCTAAGTTCTGTAAGGTTTTGAGGAATAAATCACGGGCTGATAACCCTTTAGGTACCTTGAAGCCTGATTTCTCGAGCTACTTTGTAAAAGATAATTTAGTGGGGTTCTTGCCTTTTTTGTTTTATGACGCGGATGCTTTGTTTAGCTTCTTGCGTGCTTATCAAGCTAGTTTGCTTTTTTTAATAAATACCTTTAGGGGGGGCAACACTGCTCTCGATTTAGATACGTGCTTTTTGGTTTATTTATATAAGTATTTGAGCAGTTTTTGTGACTTGGGCCTTTCATCTGATCAGTTTGTGTCTTTAGTCCATTCTAAGTGTTTGAGTTCTTATGGTGATTTGTTGGGTGTCATTTTTGATATTACGTTTGTAGGTCCTGATGATGTAGCGATTTATCGTGAAAGGGTACTTGCTGAGTACGTCGCTTTTGAGCGTTTTTATAGTCTGTTAGTTTCGGAATATGGTAATTCTAGGTAGCGCTTGGCACTAATGTTAACGGAATTGATATTTTTTGGCTTAGCCTTTATGATTTTTGCGGCTGGGCTGCTTGTTATTTTCTCGAAGAATCCTGTCCAGTCAGTTCTTTTTTTGGTGGTTGTTTTTTGCTTGTCCGCCCAGTTATTTGTATTATTGGAGGTTGATTTTTTGGCTATGGTCTTGATAATAGTTTACGTCGGTGCTATAGCAGTTCTATTCCTTTTTATAGTTATGATGCTAAACATAAGGGTTGTAGAGCTTAGCGCGGTCTTGAATCGTTACTTCCCTTTAGCTGCTTTTGTGGGGTTGGTTATATTTTCTGAGATTGTGTTTTCGTTATATTATTCCGTCGGTTATGCTGCTGCAACCGTTTTCTATTTAGACTGGTATGGGAGTTTTTTAAGTCATTCAAATGTGGTTTCCTTAGGGCTAGTACTTTACACTTATTTTAGCCCGTTTATTATAATTTCGGGCATTATGCTACTTTTAGCTATGATAAGCAGCATAATGCTTACTTTGGATATACCTAACCGTGTTGAGCCCGACAACGCGGCTAAGAAGCAATCTATACCGGATCAAATTGATAGGTTTGGCGGTGATTTGAGCTTTTGGAAGTTTTATTAGTTTAATACTCATTTTTTTGCCCGCTTGGTGTAATTGGTAGACACGATAGGCTCAAAACTTATTTCTTTTTGGAAGAGTATCGGTTCAAGTCCGATAGCGGGCAGTTTTTTTACAATAATTTTTTTTGATTATTATGTTGAACATAAAATACTTGGTTGGTGTGCTTTTGTACTTTGTTTCTGTTAACGAGTTAGTGTACATTTTTGTTGTTGGTTTTTATTACGTGTTACAAGATTATTTTTTGATGTTGCTTTCGTATTTTGAAGAGTTTTATTCTTTGAGCTCTTCTTACAAGGAAGAGTTGAAATATTTGTTGGTTCTTATTACGTTTGTTTCGTGTTTATTTTAAGGCGGGGTAGAGCAGCTCGGTTAGCTCGCCATGCTCATAACTTGGAGGTCGGTGGTTCAAATCCAGCCCCCCGTCACTACTGTGGTTGACTAATTTATGGTTTATAAACTTGATCAAGCATTAGATAAAGCTATTAACGGATGCCTAGGAACCTATTTTTGGACGATAATAATATCGAAACGATAAACTGAGTATTAAAAAATCAATAAGGTTTATTTTTCCGTTTTTGGAAACAGATAATATAAATTTTGATATGAAGGGAAGTGAAACATCTCAGTACCTTTAATGAATAAATCAATCGAGAATGTGCTAGTAGTGGTGAGCGAACGTATATGAGATCTTGCTGCTCAGGGCTTTAATGCGAGAATATCGTGTTGGAAATTGTTAAAGCCGAAGAGGGTGAGTGCCCCGTATCGTACTGGTCCTGGAGTGCATGAGTATGGCGGAGCTTGTGCAACTTTGTCAGAATAAGGCAGAACCACCTGCTAAATCTACAGTTTTAGGTTACCGATAGCGAACAAGTACCGTGAGGGAAATGGTTAAAAAGAAATTCTTAAAGAAAATTAAAAAGATACTGAAATTAATAGCTAATGAGCAGTCGGAGCATGTAGTGACGGCGTACCTTTTGCATAATGGGTCAGCGACTTAATTTACCTTGCAAACCTAAGTTTTTAGAAATAGGTGTAGTGAAAGCGAGTTTCAATAAAGCGCAAAGTAAGGTAAATTAGACCCGAAGCCAAGTGATCTAACCATGGGCAGGCTGAAGGTAGCGTAATATACTATTGGAAGGCCGAACTGACGTCTGTTGAAAGAGGCGCGGATGACCTGTGGTTAGGAGTGAAAGGCTAAACAAACTTGGTGATAGCTGGTTTTCTACGAAATCTATTTAGGTAGAGTGAAGCGTGTTTAATTTAGCAGGTAGAGCACTAAGTAAGCTAGGGATTTCGATAAGAATATTTTGAACTTACTGAAACTCCGAATGGCTAAACTTTTAGCGCTTTAATCAGACTGCGGGTGCGAAGATCCGCTGGTCAAAAGGGGAACAGCCCCTCTTGTAAGTTAAGGTCCTTAAATTAACTCTTAATAATTAAGAATGCTTTTTTACGTTTAATGTTAGCAGGTTGGCTTAGAGGCAGCCATCCTTTAAAGAAAGCGTAACAGCTCACTAATAGTTTGTTTTAGAGTTTCAACAATAATTGGTTTTATAGATTTATACCAAAACTACAAAATTTTTGGTAGTAGAATGAATTGTATGCTGAGAAGTTAAGCCGTAAATCTTGATGGAGCGTTCTGTTTTGAGTATGCTGGCATGAGTAGCGCAAATAATGCTTTAATAATCATTATCACCGGATAGCTAAGGTTTTCTTCGCTAGGTTTGGCCACGAAGAGTTAGTCGGCCCCTAAGTACCATATGATAATATGGTATAATGGGTTTTATAATTAATATTTATAAACTAATTTCAGTGACGTGTACATTTGGTATCGCCTATTTTAATAAATTTAAATAGACCGGCCTTTTGTATACCGTGAAACAACTGGGGTTTAATGCTTTACGGCGTTTTTTTTTAACCGTACTGTAAACCGACACAGGTGGCTAAGTAGAGTATACTAAGGTGACTGAGAGAAGGATATTGAAGGAACTCGGCAAATTGACTCTGTAACTTCGGGAGAAAGGGTACCTTTTTGGTATGAAGGCTATTTGAAGTGACATTCAAAGGTTTGTACTAATCAGAAAGGTGGCACAGAATAGGGGGTAGCGACTGTTTAATAAAAACACAGGACTCTGCTAAATCGTGAGATGATGTATAGGGTCTGACACCTGCCCGGTGCTGGTAGGTAAAAAGGAATGGTGAGAGCCAAGAATTGAAGCCCCAGTAAACGGCGGCTGTAACTATGACGGTCCTAAGGTAGCGAAATTCCTTGTCGGTTAATTGCTGACGCGCATGAATGGTGTAACGACTTCCCCACTGTCTCCAATATCTACTCAGCGAAATTGAACTCTTCGTGAAGATGCGGAGTACTCGCAGCAAGACGGAAAGACCCTATGCACCTTTACTTCATCTTTGTACTGCTTAAAAGAAATAAATGTGTAGTACAGGCACTAGCTTATGAGATCTTGGCTCCGGCCAACTATTGAAGCAAAATTGAAATAGTGTTCTTTTATTTTTTTTAAGCTAATTGATATTCAAGATAATGCATGGTTGGTAGTTTGACTGGGGCGGTCGCCTCCTAAAAAGTAACGGAGGCGTGCAAAGGTAAACTCGGAGTTTTTTTCAACTCTTAGAGCGCAATGGTATAAGTTTGCTTGACTGTTAGGCGGACGTGCCAAGCAGGGACGAAAGTCGGTCATAGTGATCCGGTGGTACTAAGTGGAAAGGCCATCGCTCAACGGATAAAAGGTACGCTAGGGATAACAGGCTAATGATCCCCAAGAGTCCTCATCGCCGGGATCGTTTGGCACCTCGATGTCGGCTCATCACATCCTGGGGCAGAAGTAGGTCCCAAGGGTTCGGCTGTTCGCCGATTAAAGTGGTACGTGAGCTGGGTTTAAAACGTCGTGAGACAGTTTGGTCCCTATCTACTGTGAGTTTGAAAATATTGAAGGCCTAAGCCTAGTACGAGAGGACCGGATAATTTGTAAGTTGTTTTTTCTTTTGGGCGTATCCATTGTTATCCAGCTGTTACGTTAATAGCACCGCTGGGACGCTACATACGTTGTTTTTTAACTGCTGAAATAATATAAGTAGGAAAGATTCTTTGGTATTTTTATGCATAAAAGTTTTAGACTAAGACGGGATAGGTTAATAGTATAAATGTTGCAACACATGAGCCAGTTAACACTAATTTTTATGTAATTGTAGGTTAAGTTTATGCATAACGGGATTATAAATGTGGTGACCCGTGCAGGATAACAATTAAAAAAAAATTAAATCTTGATATGAAAAAAAGACATTTCTTTCATTTAGTGGACAGAAGTCCTTGACCATTTTTAACTGCGTTTAGTTTATTGTTTATGACTACAGGAACAGCTTTATATGTACATTTTTATGAGTTTGGGGGTTATTTAGCTATTATTGGCTTTATTATGCTAGTTATTACACTTGTTGCCTGGTGACGTGATGCTGTAAGGGAAGCGACTCATTTGGGCTACCACGCAGACCACGTACAAAGAGGATTAAAGATAGGTTTTTTATTATTTATTGTTTCAGAAATTATGTTTTTTTTTGCTTTTTTTTGGGCCTTTTTTCATGCTGGTTTGGCTCCATCTATATGGGTTGGGGCTGAATGGCCGCCTAGTGGTTTGTCCGTATTTAAACCTTACGGAGTTCCACTTCTAAATACTTTAATCCTCTTAACTTCGGGTGCTTCTGTAACTTGGGCGCATAGGGCGATATTAGGGAAGATATACGATCATGCACTGGGTGGTTTTGTTACTACAATCGGGCTTGCTATATTATTTATATTAGCTCAATTGCAAGAATATGTTACAGCCCCGTATGGGATTTCTGATGGTATTTACGGTTCTGCTTTTTATATGCTTACTGGTCTACACGGTGTTCATGTTATTGTGGGTATGCTCTTTTTGACTGTTTGTTTTATTAGGCTGGTCCAAAAGCAGTTTTCTCCAGAGCATCATCTTGGCTTTGAGATGGCGGCATGATATTGGCATTTTGTCGATGTGGTTTGGCTTTTCTTGTACTTTTCGGTTTACTGCTGAGGTAACTGAATAGTAGCTAGCTAGTTGTGCTCGCGCCCATACCCGCAACTAGGTATGGGTAATGAGGGGGTTGTAGCTTAACTGGGAGAGCAGTCGTTTTGCATGTGAAAGGTTGCAGGTTCAAGTCCTGTCAACTCCAGTCAGTAGCCTACCAATCTGAGGAAATGGCCGAGCGGTTTAAGGCGGTTCTTTGCTAAGGAACTTTGCGGTTTTCCCGCATCGTGGGTTCAAATCCCACTTTCCTTGCCGTTCGAGTAGCTCAGTGGTAGAGCGAATGACTGAAAATCATTAGGTCGGTGGTTCGATTCCACTCTCGGACAGGGGTGCAGTTAGAGAAAGCGTAGTCCTGTATATGCCCGACCCACAGCTTGGGGGGGGGGTCAGGGTGTAGCGGAATTGGCTAACGCGCTGGTTTTGGGTACCAGAAATTGCGGGTTCAAGTCCCGCCACCCTGACCCCCCAAGTGTGACAAGGTGCGGCTCGGTCTTAATTAAAATTATGTTGGAGGCGAAAGTCGTATACGGTATCGACTTGACTTAATTATAAAATAGTATGATAATTTACTAATATGCCTTTAATAATTTTGTTATTTGTTGCTTTGCCTTTTTTTTTTATGCAGGTAGAATTGGCTTTTCTTTTTGATTTTTTTTGTTATAGTTTTTTATTGGATGCTTTTTACGAGTCGTTTTTTTGATTTCTTAATAGTAGCCCAGTAGTGTCACAAAGCTCAGCTGAGCTTTGTGACACTACTGGGTTCTACCTACTAAATAACACGGGTTTGGATTATAATTATAATTATAGGACCTTCTTTAGCCACTCTTACTTACATGCTGCTTATAATAAACATATGAAGCCTTATAAAAATTTGTTGAATATGGATAGGTTGTTTGGAGATTATAACGTTCGTTCTTATGGCAAGTCGAAGAAACATGCTCGTGCGGTAAAACATACTCGTATTTTCTTACTACTGTACTCACATACAATGGAGTGCTATGCCTTTAATTCGAAGTTAGCCGGATCCCCTTCTGTGATGCTCTATTTTAAGCGTCAGCACCTTTATTCGTTACTAGAAATGTTTTATGCTTCTTTATATTTGGGTATGATTTATTTCTTTGTTTTTACGTATGTTAGGATTTTGGAAGATGGCTCTCTAAATAACCGTGAGACGGAGGAGGTGGATGAAGAAGAAGCTCAAAATCATTGGTATTACTTCCGTGAGGATAGGTGTGGGTTGATTGAACCTTCTATAGCGGATAATGAGGAGATAGATTTTGCTTATCCCCAACATCCAGTGGAGTGGGATGATAATGGCCACTTCTACCGTTGGGAAATGCATTTTTTTATATTTTTATTTTCGTTTCTGGTGTGCTGGGGTGTTTCGCAGTCTGCTGCCTCTATGTTTTTTTATGATAATTTTATTGACTTGCATTTTATGAATTGGGTCATTACTTTTGCTTTCGTGCTGATTTTTTGGCGTATTTTCTTTTTTGTTCAGTTTTTTACTTTTTTTAATAGGTTTAATTTCCGGCGTTTATTTTACTTGGGGTTTGTTTTACCTTTGTTTATTCATGTGGTTGTTTTTTTTTTTAAGGTATTATATAATTATTTGTGGCCGTTTTTGTATGCTGCTTTTTCACGTTTTGTGCGGGTTTTTAAGATGGAGTCTTTTAATGGTGGCGCTGCTGTTGATGTCCTTTTGTTTGCTTCTTCTTTTAAGGCTTCTGTTGGAAATCTTATTGTCAGATTTTATCGTTATATATATTCCGCCTTTCAAAAAGACTTAAGTCTTTTTGAAAGGCGGAATATATATGATTTTTTGTTGACTTCGAATTTGTCTTTCCTGCATAATAGCAGGCTACACGTGGATAAGGTGCTTTATTATTTTAGAAGGAAGGATACTATTTTTTCAAATATTGTTTCTGTTGCGAGTTCGTACATCAGTGCTTACCGATATAATAGGGGTTTTTTTTTTCCTAAAAATATGTATTTAACTACGAATAAAATTTTGTTCCCTGTTTCTTCTTACTTGTTGCCTCCCTTTCCTTTTTATTTGGACTATGTTAATGTTAGCGACTTGCCAGTTTGGGGGGGGGATTTTTTTTTTAGCCAGATTCAGTCTATTTTCCCTTTTTCTGAGCCTTGTGAGAATTGGTTTTTTGCTAAGCAATATAGCTCGTATTTTGAAAAAAATTTGCCTAATGAGGTGTCGAATAATAATAATAATTGGTTGTTAGGTTTGTAATATGTGGTTTTTCTTTTATTTTTTGGCTTTTCTGGTTAAGCTATTCTTTTTGCTTTTTTCTTCCCTTTTTTTTTATGTGATTGTTCTTTTGGTACGATTGCTTTATCTGCTTTTGGTTTTGCCAGTTTCTGTCTTTAACATGACAAAACTATTTTTAACACTACTGAGCTCAGTAGTGTTAAAAATAGTTTTGTTTGTTTGGGGCGAATTTCGGGTTTTTTGTCTGTTTGTTTGGAGATTTTTTGTTGTCGAGTCTTACATCCAGCTGCTATATCATTTTAGTTATGTGGCTGTATTTAGGGATAGAGCCTTTCGCCGTTATTATTTCTACAGACGGGTATATAGGTTGTCAGGTAGTTCTTTATTGTTGTTAGCAAAGTCGATCTGAACGGTTGAACCAAATGCTTTATTAATAAAGCATTTGGTTCAACCGTTCAGATCGACTTTGCTCGGTCTGTATAGGTTGATAAACTTGCCACGTTCTTATACTAAAATTGGGTATCGGTTTCGCGTAGCTCGGCGCCTACTAAAGTTTACATTAGGTATAGTAACCCTGTTTTACCCTATCCATGTTTTGACTAGGTTGTTTTTTTGGCATTTTAGTTTATATGCTTTAGCTTTCTTTCGCTTTTTGCGTAGGAGAGGCTTTGTGTTTTCTAAAGGCCAAACGAGAAGAGTCTTAAAGTTTATAATTTTTGTGAAGTTGCTTTTCGTTTGAAAGGATTTGCCGTTCGAATTGATTTTTAAGCCCGGATTTTCGAAAAAGTATCCGCAATATGAGGATATGCAACCCGATTTAAGGGTTATTAAGGCTGCGAAGTGGGATTTTGCTGTGTCTAGGGGTTGCTACTTTGATGATTATGATGTCCTTAATTCGTATTACGTGTTCCACGCTTTGAGGCGCCCTGGTCAGCTGATTTTTAATTTTTTTACTGTAGCTTTGGTGTTTATTTATACTTTTGTTACTAGTTTTTTTTATTTTTTGCGGACTACTTTCTTTTTTGTTTATGTACCGTTTAGGGTGTTATATATTTACTTTTTGGTTATTGGCCTCTTGTTTAGCGTAAAGCTGGTTTTGGTTGCTTTGTATTTAGTTCCTATCCTATTGGTTTTGGTTGGCTTTATTTTCTGCTATTTTATTTATAGGTTTGTAAAACTTAGCTTTAAGGGTTTCAATACTCAAAGGTTTTTTGTTTTTTTTACTGAGTTTTATTCTTTCAGTTGAGATTGGCTGCTGGCTAGGATGAATCTGCTTTTTTTTTACCTTGTTTTTAAGGTGCGGTCTTTAGGTTATTTGGTTTTTTCTAGCATAAGGAAGTTTATTTCCTTAGATGGCTTGTTCAGTTTTGGCACTAAGGTAGATATATTGAGGCTGGGTTTGAAGGAGTTCTTCGCTGTTGATGCCCTTTATGCCAATTCTATTTATTATAATTCTTCTTTTATGTTTAGGAGAGTAAAGCCTTATTTTTTAAGGTTTGGCAACTTTCAGTTTGTTGATTATTATCTTAGGTCAGGCACAAATTGCCGGCCTACGCCCGATCAGATTAAGGCTTTCACAAGGATTGGCTTAAACAGCGGGTATCCAATTTATTATTTTGAAAAGTTGTTTGATCTGGAGTACTCAAAGATAGAAATGGAATACGAAGCTCCCTATTACTGGTCGTTTACCCGGCAGGCATTTTCCATTGATCAGGGTGTTTTGCATCCCAAATTTCATGTTTATGGTATTTTTAACTTCCTGAAATTTTATTGGAATTATTTCAGTTTTTTAAGTAGCAATTCTACTTTTAGCGTGGACTACGTGCGGGCTCACGATATGGTACAGTTATTTAATTCTTCTGCATCTCAGGTTTTTTCACATTTAGTGAGTGATTTTTTATTCTTAACGAGGCTGAAGAGGCTTTCAATCTTTTATAATTTTAACGCTTCTTCTATCATAAAAGTGACTACAGAGTACTCCGTTACCTTTTGGTACCTTTTTCACGTTAAATATTATGACAAATTACTTAAATTTTTTTGGGATTACTTTAATACTGCATCGACTAGATTACTTTTTTACTATTATTCTGTTCTTTCGACACCCGGTGCTGTAAGGGTTTATTCGTTCTTGAATGTTTATGCTGAGAGGGTAAGACATGTGGGCGGGTGACTGGCGTTCGCTTTTTATGAGCGTTTAGTTGGGAAATTATATATAAGTGTCAACCGGTTCGAAGATTATTATGACGTGAACTTTGATAAATCGGTAGACCGCTATAATTCTTATTTAATGCGCCTGAAGAGGTTTTTTGGGAAAGCTTATTTAAGGCACTCTGGATCATTTTACGGAGGCGGGCGTACTTCTCAAGAAGTGAATGAGGAGGAGCTCCCTGATAGCGTAAGGGATTCTGTTCGGTTTACGGAGTATTTAGATAGGACGGCGGCCCAGAGGAAAAAGAATTATTCGAACACCATTTCTAATTTTTTCGTAGGTTCGTTTGCTTTTTTTGGCCATTTCCATGTGTTTGTAAGGGATAATGTTTTAGAGTTTATGTCTTTTTTGTACGAGATTTGAAAGAATTATGTGAACGCTTCTGTTACACAGTGGGCTCGCTTCAGCAAGGTTGCTGTGTTCGTCTTTGCCTTTATTAAGGCTCTATTGCTACTATGGTTCTGTATAATGATGGTTGTTGTTTTTTCTTCGTTTTTTTTTGCAAGGTTTCTTATAGTAAAAGTTATAAAGTGAGTTAGGAAATTATATGTTTAAGAGGGTTAAAAGGTATGTGTTGAGGACGCTTTGGTGGTTGCTACCGCATTTATTTTTGTTATTACGTAGTTTCGATTTTAGGGATGCTTTTAGGTTTTTCTGTAATTATGTGGCTGATTTGCGAGCTACTAGTTTACCATTCCGCTCTATTGTCAAGGCGGCTTTTCTTGATGTCCAGCTAAGTTTTATTAAATATTGGGATTGGATAAAGAGTTTATTATTCCAGCATCGTCTAGGTTATATAATACGTTTGGGGTTCCTTATATTTTTGTTATACAGACCTACCGTTATGGAGTTAGATTCGTTTTATTGAACTTTATCTGTGTTTTTTTATTTTGTAACGAATAGTGTTTTTTTTTTCTCGTCTTACTTTGTGCCAGCTTGGGATTGGTCGTTCCACTCTCCGACGCTTCATTTTTTAGCGGTTATTATACTTTTTCCAACTTTGTGAACTTCTCGGAGGCTGAAGAAGCGTGCTAAAAAAAGGCACAAGATTACGCTGAAAGATGACGAAGTTTATTTAGCCTTCCATTGGGCCCAACGTATTTTTATTTCGACTTTTTACTATTTTTTTTGTTATTTGTTTTTTTCTCTTATATCGTTGTTTTTATCCTTGGTTTATATCTGTGTGGTTGATTTTAATTTCTTTAGTGCTGGCTTATCGCTTTTGTTGGCCTATATTCATTCTTTTAAGTACGTTTCCCTGTTGGGGGGCTTGTTCGGCGGTGGTTTTGCCGCTTTTTTTGTTTTTTTGGGGTCTTTTATTCTGTACGTTTACATATTTTTTGAACTTTATATTTTTTTGCTTTTAAAATTGCTTTTGTCTGCTTTATTTTTTTCTTTAGGGAGTGCTGTGAGTTGGTGTTTGTTATCTTTTTTTGGTTTCCTGAAGTTTTACTTTAATTCTACCTTTGAAGTTGTTAAGGGTTCGGCCATTTTGATTTTATTTATAAAGTCTACCATCCCTTCTTGCGGCTTCTCTATATCGGATTTTTACGGTATATTGGATGTATTTAAGAACTTTTTGTTTTCGGATAATTTTTTTATTTTTATTTTTTTTGCTTTGAAGACTGCCTTGGGCTTATTTATTGATTTACTTGTTTATTTGATAAAGATGCCGCTTAATTTTTTTGGTTTTATTGCCGTTTCGTTTGTCCCGGAATCCGTGTTGACGGTTTTAAGTGTGAATTTTGTGTTTTTAAAGGATTTTGTTATCTTGAGCTTTTGTTCCATTATTATTGATTTGTTGAATCTTATTATAAGGTTGCTGAATTCCTACCTTGCGGACTTGACTTTTTTTGGCTTGGTATCTACTTGATACGAATATCTGAACCACGGAGTGCAGCGTGGTGTCTTGTATGGTAATAGTTTTACTAATTGGGTTTTTATTCATATATATGCTTCTATAATTGCGTTCTGATTCTTGGATTTTGACTTTAGGGTTTCGGTGAAAACCCCCCCCAAGACTCCTAATACTCTGTTGGAGGAGGCTAAGAGGACTCATGATTGGATACCGCGTAATATGGATTTCCTTACTCTTCAAATTAATGAGAGTAAAATATATTTTGCTATGTTGGATATATCTTTTGAGCACGTCGAGTCCTTGCAGTATATTTATGGAAATTTTGAGTATATTGATGAAGAGTACGATATGGGGGATGAGACCCCTGACGAAGAAGAGTGGGATAACGAGTCGGAAGAGACCTTAAAGATTAGGGAAATTATCGAGTCGGATTTAGGTTTTACCAAAAGGCCTACAAAGATGATCGAGGATGATCCGCTTAGTTCGAAGGAGGGTCTTGAGCGGCATTATTTGGGTGAGATTGTCGGGGAGCCCGAGCTTATCTTTGTGGAGGAAGCGTTGCTGAGTGCCTTTAATTCTTTGTATTCTCCTACCTTTGAGGAACTGCATTTCCGTGACTCCTTATTTAGCGATTGGTTGTTTGACCCCGATGACGACTTGATGTTCTTTGAGTTCTTGCTCTTGTTTCCACTCTTTTTGTTTTTTGTGTACGTCTGGTTTTTCCATAGGAGGAAGAGGAAGCATTATCGCGCTTATTTGCGGATGTTTATCCCTGTTAGGCGCACGGTTTTCTCGGGGTGGTGGTTAGAGAAATTTTTAGGTGTCCCGGTTGGAGAGTGGACGCGCTATTTTTTTGATAAGATGCGGCATTACACTGCCCCCGATGTTAAATTTAGGAATATTTATCGGTTTCGTATGTTCCGTAATCGACAAAAATTTAAATTAATGCAGTTAGAAACTTTCCATTTTGAAAATTTAAGGTTAAATCTTTATAGGGACACCTTAAAGGAGTTAGAGAATTTTACTGGCATAAGTGTTGGATTTTTGGCGCCTAATCGTAAGCGTCATTATTTGTATTCGACGGTACGTAAGTTTAAGCGTGATACCAGGAGCTGGACTTTGTCTGGTGATTGGCCGACCTATTTTTGAAAGCCTGTGCCGAAAGCGGAGCGGGTTAGCTATTTCTATGATTGGTTGCAGGTTAGTGTGTCGTTTTTGATAGACAAATACATAAATAAGGCGCGGCGTAAGCGTAAGCTCCGCCGCAGCCTTTGGCGCACTATTCAGCATATTCCTGGGCATTTGTCTATGCCGTTTGTACCTAAAAAATGAAATTCCCGCTTTGATAATACTTTTTTGTTTTTTCCTACTAATAATACTAAATATAGTTACAGCTACTACAATTACTTCGGTTGGAGACATAACCGGATGGACTGAAAACGTTATGCTTCTACACCAGGTAACGTGACCGATCAAGTTTTTTTGTATAATCGTGGCCTCCAGCGAAGGGACTATAACCTTTATAAGAGGTATCTAAGAAGACGTAGACTTATGAGAGTTTTTCAGTTTTAATATGATAAAATGATTTGATAGATGGGTTTGTTCGACGAACCATAAAGATATAGGTACTCTGTACTTAATTTTTGGTATACTTTCGGGTGTAATTGGTACTGTTTTGTCTATTTTAATAAGGATGGAACTTTCCGCACCTGGAGATCAAGTGTTGGCCGGTAACTACCAGCTTTATAACGTTATTGTTACTGCGCATGCCTTTGTTATGATCTTTTTTATGGTTATGCCCGCTTTGATTGGGGGATTCGGTAATTGATTCGTCCCGCTTTTAGTAGGGGCTCCTGATATGTCTTTCCCAAGGCTGAATAATTTAAGCTTTTGGTTGTTGCCTGTTTCATTGAGTTTGCTTTTGTTATCAAGCTTTGTTGAGGTAGGTGCTGGTACTGGCTGGACGGTTTACCCGCCGCTAAGCTCAATACAAGCTCACTCTGGTGGTTCTGTTGATTTAGCTATTTTTAGCCTCCATGTTTCTGGGGTTTCTTCCTTATTAGGTGCTATAAATTTTATTTGTACTGTGTTTAATATGCGGGTTCCCGGCTTGTACATGCACAGGTTACCTTTATTTGTGTGGGCTGTTTTAATAACTGCTTTTCTGCTATTGTTATCTTTACCTGTTTTGGCCGGCGGTATTACCATGCTTTTGACTGATCGAAATTTTAACACTACTTTCTTTGATTCCGCGGGTGGTGGTGATCCAATCTTGTATCAGCATTTGTTTTGATTTTTTGGTCATCCTGAAGTTTATATTTTGATTCTACCGGGCTTTGGTATAATAAGCCATATTATAGCCGAGTATTCGAATAAATATGTTTTTGGTTACATCGGTATGGTTTACGCTATGTTGTGTATCGGGGTATTGGGCTTTATGGTTTGAGCTCATCATATGTATACCGTAGGCTTAGATGTTGATACTCGTGCATACTTTACGGCTGCTACTATGATGATCGCTGTCCCAACTGGTATTAAAATTTTTAGTTGGTTGGCGACTTTAGCGGGTGGCGTAATTGAAATGAGGACCCCTATGCTTTTTGCTGCTGGGTTTATTGCCCTTTTTACTATAGGGGGTGTTACCGGTGTTATACTTGCGAATGCTGGTTTGGACGTTGCGTTGCATGACACGTACTATGTTGTGGCTCATTTCCATTATGTTCTTTCTATGGGGGCCGTTTTTGCGTTGTTTGCTGGTTTTTACTATTGGATGCCCCTTGTAGTAGGTAGGCCATATGTTGAGTATTTGGGTCAGCTCCATTTTTGAATTACATTTACCGGGGTTAATATAACCTTTTTCCCCATGCATTTCCTTGGTTTAGCCGGTATGCCGCGTAGAATACCAGATTACCCTGATGCTTATTCTTATTGGAATGCTGTTGCATCGGTCGGTTCTTATGTTTCTTTGTTTGGGCTCTTCGTGTTTTTCGCGGCCGCGTATCATTTGTTTGACTCTGAGGCTTATGTTTTTAATAACAAGTTTTTGGATGGCAGGTTTTATATCGGTTTTTGAAACTATGATAGGAGGGTATTGTTTGTTCAGCGTGTTTTTAATCCGTTTTCATATAGAATTTCAGCTATCGGTTTTAAGCATTCTGCCTTTGGCTGATATTTAAGGAATTTTTCTAATCTTTATAAAAAGTAGGTAGTATTTTATGCCGAAGCTGATAAAGTACCGGTTTAAGTTGTATAAAAGGTTTGAGCTAGACGTTTGGGGGTTGCTGAATAGCAACCCCGTCTTCGGCCACCCGGTAGTCAGGTTTTTTCAAGAGTCGTACAGATATAGAGCAGAGAGGGCCAAGCAGCGATTTAGGCAATTTATTTATCGTATTGATGTAATAAATCCTGATAAGACTTATAAAAGGAAGAAGTGGAAGTTTGTTTCGATGCAGTTAGTGCGCTTATTTTATCGGGGTATAAACCAACGTAGAGTTTTCGTATTCTCTAAGCTAGCGTCTTCTTCTTTGGGGCTATGGGTGGATAACTTTTTGTTGTTGGTTGAGTCTAGAGTGTCAACTATTTTATATCGGTTAAATTGGGTCCCTAATATACTATTTTTAAAGCAATTCCTGAGCCATAGGAATGTTGTGGTTGGGTTTAAGGTCCCTTCAACTGTTAATTATCTCATAAAACCATTTCAGATCATTAGCTTGCTCTGCGCCGCTTCTACAGGCGCGAGGGCGAACCTGGTCTATAGGTTGATGAACAATTTGGTATACTTTAACACGCCACGTTATATTTTTATGAACCCTAAGCTTATGTTTGCGTGTGTGTACCGCAAACCGGACTTGAGAGATATGTCTTTTCCTGTTCTCCTGGATATTTATAGATTAAATGATATAAACTAAAATATGTATTTACTCGTACTTTTTCTTCCTCTTCTTTCTTTCTTCTTGGTTAGCCTTTTCGGCCGCTTTTTCGGCCGGCCGGGTTCTTCCGTTTTGTCTGTAGTTTTAATGTTTTTTAGTGTGTTTGTTTCGTGGTTTTTGTTGTTCGAAGTTAGCTTTTCGAATAGCTTAGTGTGCGTCGTGTTATTTGATTGGATTAATGTTGAGCTCTTAAGTGTTAAGTGGGGGTTCTTATTCGATAGCGTGACGGCTCTTATGTTGGTAGTAGTGACGACGATCTCGTTTTTTGTGCATTTGTATTCTGTTTCCTATATGGAGCATGACCCCCATATTCAAAGGTTTTTGTCCTATTTGTCCTTATTTACTTTCTTTATGTTATTACTAGTGACTTCAGACAATTTTTTGCAGATGTTCGTGGGTTGAGAGGGTGTCGGTCTAGCTTCTTACTTGCTGATTAGTTTTTGATTTACCCGCCTAGCTGCCAACAAATCGGCTATAAAGGCTATGGTTGTTAATAGAATCGGCGACGTGGGGGTGGTTTTAGCTATGTTAGTCATTTTTGATGCCTTTAAGACTTTGGACTACTCAACCATTTTTGCCCTGATACCGTACTTTCATAATGTTTCGTATAGTTTCTTAAATATTGATTTAAATTTGCTAGACTTGGTGTCTTTATTATTATTTATTGGTGTAGCTGGTAAGTCGGCCCAGATTGGTCTTCATGTGTGGTTGCCGGATGCTATGGAAGGACCTACCCCGGTGTCAGCTCTCATACATGCTGCCACAATGGTTACTGCTGGGGTGTTTATCTTGGTTAGGTCTTCTATTATATTTGAGTATTCGAACTATGCTCTTGGCGTTGTTGCTTTCTTTGGTGCTTTGACCGCATTTTTGGCTTCTACGGTGGGGGTTTTTCAAAATGATATAAAAAGAGTTATCGCTTATTCTACTTGTAGCCAGTTGGGTTATATGGTTCTTGCGGCTGGTATGTCTTTATACTTTGTTAGCTTTTTCCATTTGTTTACCCACGCCTTTTTTAAGGCTTTGCTGTTTCTGGGCGCGGGAGCTGTAATACACGCTTTGGGGGACGAGCAAGATATGCGGAGGTACGGCGGTACAATTTCTTTGCTCCCGTTTTCTTATGTGTTATTTTGGGTTGGCTCTCTTGCGTTAATGGGTTTCCCGTTTCTAGCTGGTTTCTACTCTAAAGATATAATAATAGAGTTCACTTTTTCAGCGTTTAGGGTGGACTCATATATTGTAGGTTTATTAGCAGTTTTGGGGGCATTTTTTACTGCTTTCTATTCTTTTAAGGTTATATACTTAACGTTTATGCAGTATCCGTCTTCTTATCGTTCTTACATAGACGGTTGTCATGAAGCCCCCGTCATTATGTATTTGCCGTTATTACTTTTATCTTTCTTGAGTATTTTTTCGGGGTTTTTTTTTAAGGATATAGTTTTGTCAAGCGGGTCAGGTTTTTGGTCGAATGCTACTGCTTTTTGGTTGTCAAATAGTATATTTTGGGATGCCCACTCGCTGGCCCCCACTTTAAAATTGATGCCACTGTTTTTTAGCTTATTCGGGTGCTTGGCTTCTTTTTTTGTTTATAGATTTTCTGTCTTTACTCCTTCCCTATTGCGTGGGGGTTCCGTTTTAGGCCCTGTTTATTCCTTTTTTAATAGGAAGTGGTATTTTGATAACGTTTATAATGATTTTTTATTGCATGGTACCATAAAATTTGGCTATGTTGTATTTGTCAAATCTGTTGATAAGGGTTTATTGGAATTTATTGGTCCGTTAGGCCTTGTGAGATTTTTCCGAGGTGCTGCCGCTACTGCCTCTAGTTTTCAGTCTGGATTGCTCTATCATTATGCTTTCGTTTTTTTGGTCGGGCTGTTGTTGGTCTTGACGCTTTTTGCTTTTAGTTTTTCTTGGCTATACTTCTTAGAACCTAGCTTGGTTTTTATAATCTTAATGAGCGCGGTGGTTTTGCTAGTCTTTAATTAGGGGCTGGGACTCACGCGTGGTAAGAGCCCGTAGTTTAAATGGTTAAAATTCGCCGCTCATAACGGTTGCGATGAAGGTTCAAATCCTTCCGGGCTTATGTGGAATTGGAGCTAACTTAATAATAATATGTTTATTGTGTTTGATATGTTTTTTAACGCCATTACTTTTAAAGATTCTGCTACTCCGTTTGCTGAGGCATTAATTGAGTTGCATCATGAGATAATGTTTTATTTGGTAGTTATTGTTAGTGTTGTCATTTTTATTTTGGTTAGCGCTATTAATGTGACGAGAGTTAGGGAGTCGTTTTTCTATTCGAACGTTTTTAGTTCTGTTGCTTTATCGAAATCTCTCTTTTTAAATTCTGTTGTATCACCTTTGTTTGATAAGTTTTTATATTCGTCTTATTATTTGAGGTTTTATAGTTGATTCACTGATTACTTGGTTAAGGCTCTTTTTTTGATAGCGTCCGGTGGTTCAGCTCATTTAAATTATTTTTTTAAGTTTTTGCTTTTTGTAAAAAGCTCGTTAATTAGGTTTTCCTCGTTACTTTCTTCCTTAGAGGCGATATTGGGACGTGTTTATGGGGACTACAGAGGACTAAACAGAGGCCGTCCGGTGGTGAATTCCAATATGTTTTTCTATAAGACTAGGAATATTTCGTCTTACTTCTCGTATTTGTCGAATATTTTATCATATCTGTCGGTGTTATCTTTGTTTAGTGATGTTGATCATAAAAATTTTCTTGAAAACCGGGGTTTGTTCTACTCATATTTCGCTATGCTTTCTAACTCTTCGTTAGCTGGGGTATCTTCTAGGACGATAACTAACACCTTAGACGTTAGCGTGTTAGAGAAAATTTACCTTCGTAACGACATACCTAATTTAAACGAGTTGAATTCTCATTTATTAGGTTTTTTTGTTCGATTGTTAAGAAGTAAATTTTCTTTTGGTAATTCTTTATCAATGACTTTTAATAAATTATCGTTTATTAAGCCTAGCGGCCCAAGATCTATTTATTCTTTTGTGGATGCCCAAGCTTATACTGCTCACAATACTAAGCTCGAGATAGTTTGGACGGTTATACCAACTATAGTGTTGATACTTATTGCCATACCTTCTTTTATATTACTTTATTCCCTTGATGAGGTCATAAATCCTTCTATAACATTAAAGGCGATTGGCCATCAGTGGTATTGGTCTTATGAATACTCTGATTATACTGAAGAAAATTCAATAAATTTTGACAGTTACATGATAAATGAGGGGGACCTGCAGTTGGGCCAATTTAGGTTATTAGAGGTCGACAATAGGGTGGTCTTGCCGGTTAATACACATATTAGGGTGCTGATAACTGCAGGTGACGTGTTGCATGCGTGAGCGGTCCCATCTATGAATGTGAAGGCAGATGCCGTCCCTGGTAGGTTGAATCAGTTAACGCTCTTTATAAAGCGCCCGGGGGTTTATTATGGTCAGTGTAGCGAACTCTGTGGGGTTAATCACGGGTTTATGCCCATCGTTGTTGAAGCCGTTTCTCTTTGGAATTACTCAAATTGGTTGTCTACTCGTTTTTCTGAGGCTGGGGTTGATTTTGAGTTATCTAACTAAAATTAGGTTTTAGCAATTATATGCTTTTTCAGTTGTGTTTTAAGCTTTTATTTTTTATCCCCTTAGTGAATATATTTTACTTGTTCTTTTTTAGCTTTTATAGTAGGCTAGTTACTCTTTTTTTCACTCTTTGTTCGTTTTTTTTGGTTTTGGTTTTGGTTTTATTTTTTAATTATTCTAGTTTTGATTCACAGTTTAAGTTGGATTTATTTTATTCGGAGTTTTTTAATGTTGACTATTCTTTGTCACTTGATGGGCTGTCAATTTTATTTGTATTTTTGACTAATTTGCTTATTTTTTTGTGTACCCTGCTGAATTGGTCGGTTAGTTATAAGTTGCGGGAATTTTTGATATCTCTTGTTTTTGTCCAGTTTTTTTTGCTAAACGTTTTTTGTGTTGGTGATTTGTTGCTCTTCTACGTGTTTTTCGAGGCTATTTTGATACCCTTATTTATTATGATAGGGGTGTGGGGTTCTAGGGATCGTAAGGTTTGAGCGGCTTACCAATTTTTTTTGTATACGTTGTTTGGATCCGTGTTTATGCTTATCGCTATTTTGTTTGTTTATTTACACACCGGATTCACAGATCTTTATACTTTAGGTTATGTTAGCTTTAGCCTAAATAGGCAGTTTGTGTTGTGATTACTGTTTTTTGTAGGGTTTGCTATAAAAGTCCCCATGTTTCCGGTTCATATTTGGCTCCCCGAAGCTCATGTTGAGGCTCCTACTGCGGGTTCTGTCCTACTGGCTGGGGTTTTATTGAAGCTTGGTACTTATGGCGTGCTGCGGTTTTTGATCCCACTATTCCCTGTCGCTTCGTTCTATTTTGCGCCTATGGTATTCTTGTTTTCTCTGTTAGGGGTATGTTATGCCTCTTTGGCTACGTTAACTCAAGTTGATCTGAAAAAGATTGTTGCGTATTCGTCAGTTGCTCACATGAGTTTCGTTGTCTTGGGTTTGTTTGGTTTTAGTATCCAGGCTTTGTCGGGTAGCATTTTCCTTATGCTGAGCCACGGGTTGGTTTCGGGGGGCTTGTTTTTTCTGGTTGGTTTTATGTATGAGCGCTATAAAACTCGGTTATTGCCGTATTACGGGGGCCTTGTGACTTTGATGCCTGTATATTCCTTTTTCTTCCTATCTTTTTCCCTTGCTAATATGGCGCTACCGGGTACGAGTAGCTTTATCGGGGAGTTTTTAATAATGTTGGGCCTACTGCCGTTTAATTCGGTGGCGGTTTTTGTCGGTGCTTTTGGGATGGTTTTTAGCGCCGCTTATTCACTTTGGCTCTATAATAGGCTTTTGACTGGCTCTATTAAGTCTTTATTTGTTAGATTTTACGCAGATTTGACTTTGCGGGAGTTTACTATAATGTTTTTTTTGTTTTTTTTTGTTTTTTTTACTGGGTTTTATCCTTCTTTGTTTTTGGATATAATGTCCCCTTTTACGTATACGCTTTATGAGCACGTTTTATTTTAGGTTATGTTAATGGGTAACTTGTTCTCTTCAGACTTGCTGCTGTTGGCCCCTTCCTTTTTTCTTATTTTTAGTTTAGTGTTTATAATCGTTTACGCCGTTTTTTCATCTTATTCTAAGGGTATGGTTGGGGATGTTATTATGAAGGTCTGCTTTTCTCTATTCTTGTTTTGTTTTCTGTTACTAAATCAAGTCTCCCTGGAATGGCAGTCATTTAATTTTTATTTTTCTTGAGATATTTTATCTAACACGACTCTACTTTTTGTTGTGTCTTTGATATTTTTAATTTTGGTTAGCTCATACTCCTACTTCAGTTATGAAAATGTGTTTACTTTTGAGTTTGGCATTTTGGTTTATTTTTATGTGATCGGCTCTTACCTCTTATTTTTATCGAATGACTTTTTTTCCCTTTATTTAGGTGTGGAGTTGCAGAGTTTCGTGTTATATGTTTTATGTGCTTATAAGCGTGATGCGTTTTCTTCTGAGGCTGGGCTGAAGTATTTTATTTTGGGGGCCTTTTCTTCTGGTATCTTGTTGTTTGGGGTAAGCCTTATATATGGATTTGCGGGGAGTACGAATTTTGGTGATATTTTTTCCTTGTTTTTTTTGGATGGTAGCCCTTTATCCTTTAGCCTGGGCTTTTTAGTTGGCTTTTTTCTTTTTTCGATAGGCTTTTTGTTTAAGTTGGGCGTTTTTCCATTTCATATGTGGGTCCCCGATGTTTATGAGGGCTCCCCGACTATTGTAACCGCCTTACTTGCTGCTGTGGCTAAGTTTGTGGTGGCTGTTGTATTTATGAAGATTTATATGTGTGTTTTTTTTTCGTTATCTTTTTATTGGTACCAATTATTTTTGATTTTGGGGGTATGTTCGATTATGTTTGCTAGTGTTGCTGCTTTGTATCAGGATAAAATAAAGCGTTTGCTAGCCTACAGTGGTGTGGCGCATATGGGCTATGTGTTATTAGCGGTTTCTGCTAATAGCATTGAGGGCTTTTTTGCGGCCTATTTTTATCTCCTGGTCTACTCTTTTACAAGCTTAGGTGTATTTGTGATTCTACTTTCTGTTCGTAGGTATAGTGACTATTCTAAACTGAAGACTTTGTCGGACTTTTCTAGCTTGTTTCGGGGTAACCCTGTCATTGCCGTGACCTTCTCACTATTTTTGTTCTCATTGGCCGGTATACCCCCTCTTGGCGGATTTTTTAGTAAGTTGTTTGTCTTTTTATCTTTGATAAAGATCGAAAGCTATTTAGCGTCCGTTGTCGTTATAGTTACTAGTGTTTTGAGTGCTGTTTACTATTTATGGATAGTAAAGATTATATTTTTTAAGGATTATGAGGCGAAGGCTTATTATGTTCCTGTTAACCTGGTACAATCTAATATCATTTTGTCGGTATTGTTTTTGAATGTTTTATTAATTGTTTTCCAAAATGCAATTTCTGTTTGATTAATAAATTTGGTGTTTGGGTGGTATTTTTAGTTATGTTGTCTTCTAAAATTGTTGTTAGGTTGGAGCGCGTTGGGTGTTATAGGTCTGCTCTATATAATGTTGTGGTTACTAAAGGGAGTAAAAAACAGCATACCAAATTTTATTCTAAAATTGGCTTGTATTTACCTTTATCTAGTAGCCGTTTTTTTTTTGTTAATATGAAGGAGTTAGGTTTCTGGTTGTCCAGGGGTGCTGTTGTTAAGGGGCGCTTAGCCAAGTTGATACTGAGTTTAATGAGATTTTACTAGATATGCTGTTAAGTTATCCTAAGACTTCGCCAGGCGATGTGCTAGATGTAAAACTCTTCATAAATGGGTTCGCAAAATACTTTAAGGGGCTCTGTGTAGCATTACGCGACAGGTCTATGCAAAACCGTAACTCTAGTATTGTTATTAGAAACTATATGAATAAGAGCGGTGTGGAGTTTTGTTTTTTTTTGCATTTAAATATAATTCTTAGTTATAATCTTTATGATTATCAGCGAAAGCGCTTTGCTTATCGCGCGTCGAAGTTGTTTTACTTGCGCAATAAGTTAAATAGGGAAAGCTTGGTTTTTTAATATGTCTTATTATATTAATTTTTGGGTAGATGATATTTATACTTCTTCTCCAAGAACCTTTACTGTTTTGCAGGCTTGTAGCTCCGCAGGCATTGAGGTACCTAGATTCTGCTTTCATGAGAAGTTGTCTATAGCAGGTAATTGCCGTATGTGTTTGGTTGAGGTTAGTAATAGTAAAAAACTAGTTGCTTCGTGCGCCGTACCGATTTCTGAGAATTTGAAGATTTATACTAATAATTTGAGGGTGAAGAAGGCACGCGAGAGCGTGTTGGAATTTTTGTTGGCTAATCATCCGCTTGATTGTCCTATCTGTGACCAAGGTGGGGAGTGTGACCTTCAGGACATTACAGTTTCTTTTGGTTCAGATCGTGGCAGGTTTTATGAGATTGAGAAGCGAGCTGTAGAAGATAAGTATTGCGGCCCGCTTATAAAAACTATAATGACAAGATGTATACATTGTACGAGGTGCATTAGGTTTATATCTGAAGTAGGTGGTTACCCCGATTTTGGGGTTACTGGTCGGGGTGCCCGGATGGAGATAGGGACTTATGTGACGAAGGCTCTTGGGGATGAACTTTCTTCCAATATTATAGATCTGTGCCCTGTCGGCGCTTTGACTTCTAAACCCTACTCGTTTACTAGCCGCCCCTGGGAGTTGGGTAATGTTGAGTCTGTTGATGTGTTTGATACTTTGTGTAATAACATTATGTTATGTGTTTACGGGAATAGGGTGAAGCGGATTTTGCCGCGCATTAACGAGCAGTTAAACGAAGATTGGTTGGCTAATAAGAGTAGGTATGTATATGATAGTTTCGACTCTCAGAGGGTTAGCGCTCCGCTACTGAATTTGGGCGGCCTAGCTTCAGGGATTTTTGAAAAATTAACTGATAAGGTTTGAGTTTCTGTTTCTTGGAAGCAAATCTTGCTGGTTTGTCTATATCTTTTGGGGAGTCGCCGAATTGTGAGGGTGTTCGGCCCCCACCTAGACTTAGAGACAATATATTTTTCTAAGGTTGCGTTTTCGTTGCTCGGGCTATTTAGCGATTATTCGGCTAATAGTGACTATTCCTACTCTTACTTTTCAGCGGTAAGGGTTAAGGATGTTGAAGCTTATTCGTTTTTTATGTCAGTGAATTCTTATTTGCGTAACGAGGTCCCGCTTTTGAATACTAGGGTACGGAAGAGTTATAATCATTATATGTCTCAATTTAGGTTCTTTGGCGCGGGTGTGGGTGCTAATTACTTTACTTATCCGATTAGATGTATTTCGAATAATACTTATTCTTTAAGTAGGATCTTATTGGGTAAGAGTCATTTTAGCAGGTCTATGATGTCTTTGGGCGCTAAATTGGTGGTGTTTTATTGCGAAGGGTTTAGGGGGGCTTTTATTCGCTATTTTATGGAGGCTTTTAGTCCGTTATTTGTAAAGATTCATCGTTCTATATCTAGCTTGGGCCTTGCTCATTTTGGCGTAGATGCTAATTTGGGTAGATTTGGTGCTGATATTTATTCGTTGGGTTTTAATACGGATGCCCCTTATAAGCCGCTTATTTACCAAGGGCATCATGGTAGTAAGGCAGCTTCGGATTCTTTGGTTGTTATGCCAAGTATGCTATTCAGCGAGAAGTCTTCCACTTACTTGAATTTGGAAGGCCTATTACAGAAAGCTCATGCGGCGGTGACACCTACTCACATGGTTAGGAAAGACTGGGAAATTTTTAGAGCATTGGGGGAGTTTGCTCGTTTGCTCGCATTAACGGGTTGTTGTGGGGTTTCGAGCTTTTATGCGTTTTTGAGGCGAGCGGCCTTGGATAGATTGGGCTTGTTGCCTTACTGGGTTGAGGGTTCGGCCTATTATTTTAGTGGCTTTATGTCTGGGTATTCATATAGCAGCAGTTTTATGTTTACTTTAAGAGTCTTGAATTATTATTGGGATGATTTGTTATCCCAAAATTCTAGAATTATGGCGAAGTGCGCCTCTTTATTAATAAATAATAATTTGTCTTATAGCTAATATGTTTGAAGAGTTATTAGAATTTTTGTTGCAATCTCTTGGTTTGGTGGTTCCTGTTTTGTTGGCTGTCGCTTTCTTTACGCTATTGGAACGTAAGGCGATGGCTTCTATGCAGCGTCGCAAGGGGCCTAACGTAGTGGGCTTTTTTGGTTTTTTACAGCCTTTTTCGGATGCCTTGAAGCTTATTGCTAAGGAACCTGTAATACCAAAAACGGCGAATTATAATCTTTTTATAGTCGCGCCAATTTTGGCGTTTGTACTGTCGCTAGCGAGTTATGTCGTTATACCAGTAGATAAGGTAAAGGTTTTGGCTGATATAAATGTGGGAGTTATGTACTTGTTGGCGGTTTCTTCTTTAAATGTTTATTCTGTTATTATAGCGGGGTGGGCGAGTAATTCGCGGTACGCCTTTTTGGGTGCTTTGAGATCTGCTGCGCAGATGATTTCATATGAGGTTTCAATTGGCATTATTATTATGACTGTGGTTTTGTGTGCCGGTTCCTTAAATTTATCTACAATTGTCTATGCCCAAGAGGAGTGCTGGTACATTGTACCTCTTTTCCCCTCTTTTGTTTTGTTTTTTATCTCTGTTTTGGCGGAAACCAATAGAGCCCCCTTCGATCTCGTTGAGGCCGAGGGCGAGCTAGTAGCTGGTTATTATGTTGAGTATTCTGGTATACTTTTTGTTCTTTTTTTTATTGCAGAGTACGCTAATATGATATTGATGAGTATACTTTCTGTCATCATGTTCTGGGGCGGTTGGTACACCCCGTTTAGCGCCTGGCTTTCTGTGGAGCAATCGGCTTTCTTTTTCTCCTTGAAGATTTTTTTTATGATGTTCCTATTTGTGTGGGTACGGGCTAGTGTGCCACGTTTACGTTATGATCAGTTAATGTCCTTCGGCTGAAAGGTTATTTTGCCCCTTTCTCTTGGCTGGTTTTTTTTTACGGCTAGTGTTTTGTATTTTTTAGACGGTTTCCCACCCTTTGATTTTTAGTATGTTTTACTTGGGGTTTAGTGATTGTGCGTCGGCCGAATTGTGTTTTTCAGTGTGTTTTTCTCTTATGTTTTATTATTTTCATGCTAAAAAAAATTATATTTGGAAATTCTCTGGTGGCCGTCCATTAGATGATTTTGCTATTTTAAAAGTCGAGGTGCCCTTGTTTGATAAAAGTGCCTCTGTTGAAGCCTTTTTTTCGGAGTATGGTGATATTATAGAGTATTCTTCTTTGTATGAGCATTGGTTTTATGAACCCGACGCGATTGAGCAAATAATAGAGCATGCTGAAAACAGCATAGTTCGTGATAATATTAGAAAAGAGGTTAAAAAATTTGTAGAAAATGAGGTTACGGAACGATGGTTCATGTTATATAGGAAGTATTACGACCCTAAATATACTTGGTATTCCTAATATGTTTAATTATTTAATTTTATCTTCTATTCTCCTTTTGCTTGGTGTTTTTGGTGTTTTTTTAACCCGGAGGCACCTTATTATAATATTAATCTCTATAGAGTTAATATTGCTTTCTGTTAACCTGAATTTTGTGGTTTTTTCTGTTTATTTGGATGACATAATTGGCCAAGTGTTTTCTTTATTTGTCCTTATGATCGCTGCTGCTGAGTCGTCAATAGGCTTAGCTATCTTGGTGGTTTATTACCGGCTATTTGGTACAATTTCTGTCGATTTTATAAACTTGTTGAAGTCTTAGTCTGCCCCCTGGTCTTGACGCTTTTTGCTTTTAGTTTTTCTTGGCTATACTTCTTAGAACCTAGCTTGGTTTTTATAATCTTAATGAGCGCGGTGGTTTTGCTAGTCTTTAATTAGGGGCTGGGACTCACGCGTGGTAAGAGCCCGTAGTTTAAATGGTTAAAATTCGCCGCTCATAACGGTTGCGATGAAGGTTCAAATCCTTCCGGGCTTATGTGGGTATGGTGAAACTGGTAAACACACTATTTTTAGAAAGTAGCGCCTAAAGCTTGTGGGTTCAACTCCCACTACCCACATAATGTTTGTTTGCGACGGGGGGGGGTGGCCGAGTGGTCAAAGGCGGTAGACTGTAAATCTACTAACTCTAGTTTTCGTGGGTTCGAATCCCACCCCCCTCACGGTTACCTTTCGTTTGGGCAGATGGCTGAGTGGTTTAAAGCGCTATTCTTGAAAATTAGTTCAGGCTAAAAACCTGACACGGGTTCAAATCCCGTTCTGCCCTGCATCTATAGCTTAATTGGTAGAGCGCCACTCTTCGAAAGTGGCGGTTCCATGTTCGAGTCGTGGTAGGTGCGTTTTTTGAAGCTTGTTCCTGTGGGGGTAGTTTTTCGACCAGCATATGTTCCACATTGCTTTAGTGTCCTGCCTCATGCTTGTTTTATCTTTTTGGTGAAAGTTGCTTATTGGGAAAACTCATGTTCGAGTCGTGGTAGGTGCGTTTTTTGAAGCTTGTTCCTGTGGGGGTAGTTTTTCGACCAGCATATGTTCCACATTGCTTTAGTGTCCTGCCTCATGCTTGTTTTATCTTTTTGGTGAAAGTT
>Ga0209922_100510_pt1 | contig 51408 bp, 53 predicted proteins | sample ThiBiot_500_biof_FD_183946 | JGI IMG/M metagenome (GOLD analysis project Ga0209922, IMG submission 183946) | Wastewater bioreactor microbial communities from Cape Town, South Africa - Thiocy_expt_500_biof (SPAdes) | ecosystem: Engineered > Bioreactor > Thiocyanate-remediating > Anaerobic-Aerobic ... | reverse complement strand
GGGTTTGACGAGGAAATCACAGACCCCAGCTTTCATGACCTTGATCGCGTCGGCCACTTCGGCTGTGCCGCTGATGAAGACCACTTCGAACCCGGATCGCGGCAGATTCCATCGCTCAAGCAGCTTGAGGCCACTCATCCCCGGCAGCCGCATGTCGAGGATAACGACACCCTGCGGCTTGTCATTGGCCATGAGGTAGCAGTTCGCGCAATCGAAGAGTTCGACCCTGTATCCCAATGGTGCAAGCAGGATACGAATGGCCTCTCGCATGCCGACATCATCGTCTATGATACAGACGGGCAGTTCCCCGTTCCCATCAGCCTCACAGGCCGATGCCCTCTTGCCCTCTGCACAATCCACTGTCCGGCCTCGCCTATCGCCCACCTGCGACTCGATAATATTCGCGCTAACTTTTCGTTAACCTTCCGCCTATTGCCGTAATCCTGTACCCGTGTCACCGCTTCATCTACTGAAAGGCCATGCCACATAACTGCCCTATGCCGCAGCATACGCAGCTTTGGCCGGTCTGCGGCCGATCATCGGCAAAACGAAGCAGATTGCGGCTCCGCCGGAAATTTGCGCTTCTACATGGATGGCGCCACCCATTTTCTCCACGAGCGCGCGGCAGATCATGAGCCCCAGCCCCGTCCCGCCACGCCGGTGTGCGGGGGCATCGATTTGCTGCCAGGCCTGGAACAGGCGGTCGGCTTGATCGCCCGGAATGCCGATCCCGGTGTCCTTCACTGCGAATTCGACATCACTGGTGTGGGGACCGGGACGAACTATGAGTGTGACACCGCCATGGTCGGTAAAGCGGATGGCATTGGCAATGAGGTTGTCGAGAATCTGCCGCAGCCTTTCCGGATCGACTTCGACTATAGGCGACACGCTTTCGTCGGTGTCGTAGGCAAGTGTGAGGCCTTTCTCCTTCGCATGATGGACATGCCGGGCAATGACGTCATCCAGGAACAGCTGCAAGTCGAGCCGGGCAGGAGACAAGGTGAGCGCTCCTGCTTCCAGCCGCGAAAAGTCAAGCATGTCAGAGAGCATGCGGGTGACTCGCTGACCGTCGCCATCGATTTGCGCCAGCAGGCGGCGCTGATCGTCAGGCACATGGGGCTGGCGCCCCATTGCGCTCGCCAGCAAGGTCATGCTGCCGATGGGGGAACGGATTTCATGGCTGATGCGCGCCAGAACCTCGATTTTTTCCTGCGCGGCCCGCTCGGTTTGCGCGGCCAAGCGCTGAACGCGCCGGTGATGGCGGACGCTCAATAGGGTAACGAAAGCGAGAAGAACGATGATGATCGAGCCGCTGATGGTCACGATCCAGAGCCAGGCTTTCTGCGCTTCCTGCCGGGCCTGCGACACCTTGAGGTCGCGATCAAGCGCAATCCGCTCGCCTTCCTTTTCCATGGCCGTCACGCGCGCCTGGAAAGCTTCGGATTGCACGGCATGATCATCTTTGTCCTGTTCGTCACGCACGTGCCGATAAGCCTGCATTGCCTCATAGGCTTTGGTGTTGTTGCCCAGTGCAGCATAGGCTTGCGCCCGCGTATATAGGGAATCGGGATAGGGCGTTCCCATAATGGTGTTGTCGGCTTTATCGAGATAGGCCAGTGTCTCGCGAGGGCGGCCCTGCGCGAGTGCAAGCTCAGCTTTCGCGCGCATGATCGTCCCGGTGAAGGTGGCGGCCGCAGTGTAGTCAAGTTCTTGCGCCAGCCAGCATTGCTTTGCCGCCGCGCGGAGTTGCCCCAACCGCACATAGGCGCGGCACAAAGAGGCACGAACGACGACGACGACGTCCGGCGGCATGAGCCCTGGCGGCGAATCTCGCAAGACTCTCTCAAGAACCTGCGCTGCCTTGTCCGGCTGATCAACCCAAGAATAGGCGAGCCCCATTCGGACATGCAAGACCATCACCTCATATGTTGCGTTCTGTCCGTGCACCCATGCGTCTGCTTCTTCGAAGAGCGGCATCGCAAAATCGAGCAGCTTTCGATAAGCCAACATATCGGCCAGGGCGCTGACAATTGCTGCACGCATATCACTTGACTTGAAATTTTCGCTCAACACATAAGCGTCGGTCATGTCCGTAAGCGCGAAATGTGTTTCGTTGAGCGTGTCATAGGACAGGCCGCGATAGAGCAGGATGCATGCCCGCTCGCGCGACGTCTTGGCATTATGAAGGTCGTTGCCGAGATCAACGATTGCCTGCCTGACCCCCTTCGTATCGTTTCGACTATTGGCCAATGCGATGCGCAGATCAAGTGCGGGTCCGTCCTCGCGCCGACCAGCCAGAGCAAGGCCGGCCTGCGCGGCTTTGGCGACCTCGCTCGTCCCGTTTGTGACAAATTGTGCACCTGCGATGACGGAGTAGAGCCAGGCAACCTGTTCGCCATTCCGGCTGCCCAGATTCCCCAGTTGTTGCTGTGCACGCGCGATCGCAGCCCGAGGATCTGTCGCTGTGAGAATTCGCAAAGTCTCGATCTCTGAGGGCGCCGGCCGCGCCCAGCAATAGGCGTAGGCGTTCTGCGCTCCAAAGGTGATGCTTATCAGACATAGCAGGCTAGGCCAGATGCGCCGGAAGCAGGGAAAATGCGGCAGCGGGGAATTGCTTGGAGATCGGACCTGAAACACCCTCGATCGCGCGAACGTTCGAATTATCCACCGGGAACCAAGAGATAGAACGCAATCCAAATACTTGGTGATCTTATGCCCGGAACAGATGGCATTCGAGAAGAGTGATTGAAGTGAAAACATCGCGCTTATTGCCTGAAATGTCCGATTCATTGATCAGAAATCCTATCATGCTCCTAGGGTCAGGATCAGTTTGCGGCGAACAGGCCTGCCGGGGAAGTGTCAGCCGTGCCCTAAGCGATCCGTCCGATCCACGCTGACTTCGTTCATGAAGCGCGGCCCCAGTTCCATCCGCCGGTTGAGCGTCTCAACAAACCGCTCCCAGCGTTCGCGCCCCTGAGCCCGAACCTCCTCGCGCATGCCATCGGGCAATGCGGGCATGACGTTGAGCCAGTTGCGCACGAACAGGGCCAGTGTCTCGTTGGACAATTCGACATGCCATTCGAGGCGCACCAGATCGCGGGTGATCCGGTCAAGCCGCCGTGCAAGGGCGGCTTCGAGCCGCTCGGCGGCATCGGGGGAAAGGAGAGATTCAAGCGCGGCCTCGATGACCGCCGTTTGCGTGGTGTGCCGCGCCGAGGCATGGTCGGCAAGCCGCCGGGCAAGGTCGGCGGGCAGGCGAATGCTGCGTTTCACATGCACGCCGCTCATAAGACGATCCCGTCATCGGGATCGAGCGAGGCGTTGCGGGCATTGCGCCGCATGGTGCCATCGTCCTGATGCACTTTGGGCGCGGCATCGTCGTCCGTGCCGTCTCCCACTGACATGTCTCCTGCAGCCGAATTCTGCTCAGGTGGTATGACCTCTTCGTGTTCGCCAAGCTCCGGTTCCCGGCGAATGCCCGCATTGGCGGTTTCGACCGATGTCTCCTGTGGCACGGCATCAGCGGTGCAATCACCTGTCTGACCTCCTTTTCCCTCTTTCCGGCGGGCGTCCTTGACCCCGGACACATCGTGCGCGGCAACCGGCGGTGCCGCCACAGGGGCTAGCGCGGACCAGTCATCCCGAGGCCTCCGCTTCGGATCGAGCGGTTTTGGCCTCGGCGGCGGAAGGAGGCGTGCCTGGAAGCGGGGGTCGAGATAGTAGCGCGCCTTCATCGCCCGGATCGGCGGCGTGCTGGCGACGAACACGATTTCCTCATCTTCGCAGAATTGCTGGATCTCGCCCGGCGTCATCAGGGGCCGCGCGGTTTCGGTGCGCGAGACCATGACATGGCCGAGCCAGGGCGAAAGGCGGTGGCCGGCATAGTTCTTCATCGATCGCTGTTCAGTAGCGGTGCCCAGCGCATCGGATACACGCTTGGCGGTGCGCTCGTCATTGGCGGCGAAGGCGACCCGGACGTGGCAATTGTCGAGGATCGCGTTGTTCTGCCCATAAGCCTTCTCGATCTGGTTGAGGCTCTGCGCGATCAGGAAGGCTTTGATGCCGTATCCGGCGACGAAAGCGAGCGCGCTCTCGAAGAAATCGAGCCGCCCCAGGGCCGGAAATTCGTCGAGCATGAACAGCAGACGCTGACGCTGGCCCTTGACCTTCAGCTCCTCGGTCAGACGCCGGCCAATCTGGTTGAGCATCAGGCGAACGAGTGGTTTGGTGCGACTGATGTCGGAGGGCGGGATCACCAGGTAGAGCGAAACCGGCAGGGGGGATGCGACCAGATCGGCAATGCGCCAGTCGGAAGCGCCGGTCACTTTGGCAACCACCGGATCGCGATAGAGCCCCAGGAACGACATGGCGGTCGATAGCACGCCCGAGCGTTCGTTCTCCGACTTGTTGAGCAGTTCCTGCGCGGCGGCCGCGACGACGGGGTGGACGCCGGCGTCGCCCAGATGCGGGGTCGTTTTCATCCGGCGCAAGGTGGTCTCGATCGGGTGGCGGGGATCGGAAAGGAACGCAGCAACTCCCGCCAGTGTCTTGTCCGCTTCGGCATAGAGAACATGGAGGATCGCGCCGACCAGCAGCGCATGGCTGGTCTTTTCCCAATGGTTGCGCTTTTCGAGGCTGCCTTCGGGGTCGATCAACACGTCGGCGACGTTCTGGACGTCACGCACTTCCCACTCGCCTTTGCGAACTTCGAGCAGCGGATTGTAGCCGTTGGACGCCGGATTGGTGGGGTCGAACAGCAATACGCGGCCATGTTTCGCGCGAAAGCCCGCGGTCAGTTCCCAGTTCTCGCCCTTGATGTCATGGACGATGCAGCTTCCCGGCCAGGCGAGCAGCGAGGGAATGACGAGACCGACGCCCTTGCCCGAGCGGGTCGGCGCGAAGCACAAGACATGTTCGGGACCATCGTGGCGCAGATAGCACTTGTCGTGCCAGCCGATGACCACGCCATCGTCGGCATAGAGCCCGGCCTTGCGGATTTCCTTTTCACTCGCCCAGCGCGCCGAGCCGTAGGTTTCCGATCGCTTTGCCTCGCGTGCGCGCCAGACCGACATGGCGATCGCGACAAGGATCGCGGCCATCGTGCCCGATACGGCGATGAACGCGCCGGTCTCGAAAACCTTCGGAGCGTAAGCGTCATAAGCGAACCACCACCAGAAGAAGGCCAGGGGCGGATAAACCGGCCACGGACCCAGCCAGAACCAGGGCTCACCCAGTTCGGGCTGATAGGCAAGCGCCTGAGCGGTCCACTGGGTCGCGGCCCAGATACCGGCGAGCGACAGGCCGACGACCGCAAAGACCTGGCCCCAGAGAATTTTCGTGGCGGACATAAGAGCACCTCGCCCGCCAGCGAGAGAGGAAAAGGCTCATGGTTCAAGCGGCAAATCGCGTGGTCGCAGGCTGGCGAAGAAAGACAGGGGATGGCGTAACGGGTTTGCCTGTCTATTCTTTAAGCCGGGTACGAACGGCGCAGGAAGGCTGGGAAAACGGCTCTCTTGGCAGGGTGCAGCACCACCTAGGGAAATCTATTAAAGTCTATCAAATGTCCTTAGACTTCCCTATAAGTCGCTAGACAATCCCAAGCCGAAGAGCAGAAATGGACCCCTATCGCAATCCGTTTGCACCTGGCGCAGGCAGCCGTCCTCCAGAGCTTGCTGGTCGGGACGCTATTCTTGAGGCAGCCCGAATCTCCTGTGGCAGAGCCGTAAAGGGAAGAAGTGCTCGCTCGATCATTCTGCTTGGTCTGCGCGGGACGGGGAAGACCGTGCTTCTCAATGAGATCGGCCGAAACGCCGAACAGGAAGGCCTGCTGGTTTCCCGTGTCGAATCTCCGGAAGGCGAGAGTCTTGCGCGCCTTCTCTACCCGGAAATGCGGAAAGTCATGCGGTCGCTGTCTGGGGTCGAAGCGGCCAAGCAATTGGCCACACGTGGACTCAAGGGGCTCAGGAACTTTGCCTCGATCTTCAAGATCGAGATGGCCGGTGTGGAAGTCGGCGTAGAACCTGAAGCAGGGCTCGCCGATACGGGCGATCTTCAATATGATCTTCCCGACCTCTTCACTCTGATCGGGAAGGCGGCCCAGGCCGCGGGTCGTGGGTGGATCCTTCTGATCGATGAAGTGCAATATCTTTCCGAAGCAGATCTGTCGGCATTGATCGTTGCGCTGCATCGCATATCACAAGAGGGACTCCCTGTTCTTCTGGTTGGTGCCGGTCTCCCGCAGATCGCACGTCTCGCGGGAGAAGCGAAATCCTATGCGGAACGTCTTTTCCAGTACCCCGCTGTTGGACCTCTCGACCCTGCATCTGCCAGACAAGCGGTCGAAAAGCCGATTATCGACGAAGAAGCCAGCATTGCGCCTGGAGCCCTGGATCTCATCATCGAGCGCACCAAAGGCTATCCCTTCTTCCTCCAGGAATGGGCATCGGTCGTCTGGAATAATGCGGAAGGACCGAAAATCAGCTTTAGCGATGCGGATCAAGCCTACGTAGAGACGCTCGCACTGCTGGATGACGGCTTCTTCAAAGTGCGCATCGATCGCCTGACAAAAGCCGAGGTTCAGTTTGTAAAGGCAATGGCAGAGCTGGGGGATGGCCCCTACGCCATGTCTGACATCGCGCAATCGATGAAACGCACCCAGAAATCGCTGGGACCGGCGCGTGCGAGCATCATATCAAAAGGTATGATTTTTAGCGCGGATCACGGATATCTGGACTTCAGCGTCCCGCTCTTTGCAGAATTCATGCGGCGACAAGGCTAGAAATCGCGTACGCGTCTGCCTGCACATACTCACAATCCGATCCCCCGTCCGCGCCCGAGCGACCAGTCAACCGAGCCGCCTGGCGCCATGGTTCCGGCCACATGCTGGCCCAGATGCTGATCGAGCGCGGGCCGCCAGGGAACGAGCTGGAAGCCCATGCCGTCGTCGATCATGGCAAAACGTCGCGAGGCGAGCGTCACGCGCTCGCGATAGACGCCGCTCACATAATCGCCGGTGGCGGATGGCCGATGCGCGAGCCCCGTTCGCCGGGCAATGGCGTCGACCTCCTGGTCGACCTCGGCGGCCTTGAGCGTCGCGATCAGGTCTCGCGCGAACAGGAACCTGGCGCCGCGCCGCTCGGCAAGGCCTGCGCCTTCGAGATGGCGTGCGCGCGCCTCCGTCGCGTCGCGGATCTCCTGCCCGAACCCGGAGCCTGCCGTCACGCATGGATCACGGGCGATGAGCTGGCGGTCGAGCCAGGTCGCGCCGGGTGCGTTCACCTGCTCCGCCAGCGTCAGGTCGGAGCGGGTGGCGAGCGAAAGGCGCGTGCTGCCTTTTGCATCCTGCCAATTGCGCGTCTCGACAATTGCGCCGGGTCTGGCATCGCCGGTCATCTCCATGTCGTCGAAACGCAGATGATGGGTTCGCCCGTCGGCACCGTCGATCACCGCATAGGCGGTTCCGGCCAGTTCGTCATGCAGACCTCGCTCGACCAGACGCCCGACGATCGGCTCGTCGGGCGCTTGTCCGTGCAGCGCCAGGCTGGCGGGGTCGATGGCGCGGCCATCCCGGCGCATCGCCCGGTGCATGGTCTTGATGATGTCGCCGCGAATGGAGAGATCGCGCAATGTCTGCTCGACGCCGGGTTTGAGCGACCAGACCGCCGGGCTTTGCTGCATGGCGAGGCCGAGCCGTTCGAGCTTTTGGGCACGCCCGACGAGAAGCCGACGCATTTCCGGGTCATCGCCGCCGCCGGGCCGCAGATCGACCATGCCGCTGACCGCGTCGGCCATGCGCTGCAATTGCCGGTCGAGGCTGGTCCAGCGGTCTGCATCGACCTCGCGTTCGAGGGCTGCCTCGATCTCGCGCTGCGAGCGCAGTCCCAGCTCGGCGGTAACCCGCTCCTCGGCGCGGGCGCGCATACCTTCGCGGATATAGCCGCGATCGATGACGAGATCGGCGCCGGTGTCATCGACGCCGCGCACGAGGACATGGATATGGGGGTTGTCGGTGTTCCAGTGATCGACCGCCACCCAGTCGAGCCTGGTGCCGAGGTCGACGGCCATGTCGTCCATGAGTTCGCGGGTGAAGGCGCGCAGGTCGGCCATCTGTGCAGCGTCTTCCGGCGAAACGATGAAGCGGAAATGATGCCGGTCCTCCTCGCACGCCTTGGCGAAGGCATCACCATCCGCCTGGTCGGAGCGGGCATCGAACATCGAAGCGTCGCGTCCGTCGCGCGTCACGCCGTCGCGCTTCAGGTACGCGATATGCCGGGCGAGCGGCGCTGCCCTGTATCGGGAACCCTTGTGCCGCACGACGCGCGCCTTGATGACGACGCGCCGGGCATTGGCGGGAGCGCGTGTCCGCAGGCGGGCGATGCGACCGCGACCATGGCGGCCGGTGCCACGTCCACGCGAGGGGCCCTTGCGGGTATATCCCGCCTTCGCCGCTGCCCGGCGAACCTGGGCCGCGAGGCCCTGGGCCTTGCGCCCCGATCCGCGCCCCGCATCGCGGCTCCTTCCCGGCCGAACCCGAAAATCGTCGTCGCCGGAGCTCATCGCGGGCCTGCAACCGGCGGCGCCACCTGCCGACCGATTGAAATCAGGCGATATTCGGGAAAACGTGCCACCGGGCCAAATCCGGCGCCACCTGAAAATCCCTCTGCCTTACAACCACATAAGGCCCCACAGGTGGCGGCCGTTTTATCTCGCCATCGCAACTTTCCATCAATTTTCGCGCCTGAATCCCTTTCCATCTGTTGGAAATCCTGCACTGCCTCCCGCTGGAGAACGCCGCGCCCACTCATCGCTCGCTTCCACCGGAAAGCGCGACGAAGAGGTCGTGCGAACGCTGGGGGTAGGCGGACGTCGGCACCGTCGAAGAACGCGGTGTCTGCGCGTCGGGCAGGCCACCGGATTGCGCCGCGAGTGCGGAACTTGCGGTCGCGCCAGTACGACCCGCAGCACCGCTGCCGTCACCCGACAGGCCATCGTCCTGCACCACGAACAACGCCGCCTCGCGCCAGGATGGCGCCGCAGAGCGCGCGGGCACTGGCACGGCGGCGGGCGAAGCGATACCTGACATGCTGAGGACGGGCGCAATCCGTGCCACATAGGCAGTGGTTTCCGCGGGGAGCGTCCGGCCATGCTGGCGCCAGTCGTCGACACGTCCAGGGCCGGCGTTGTAGGCCGCGAGCGCGAGCGAAAGATCGCCGTAGCGGATCATCATCTCGCGCAGATAGGCGGCGCCAGCGAGAATGTTCGCGCGCACGTCCCATGGATTGCTGCCCAGGCCATAGCGCGCGGTCAGCATCGACCAGGTCCCCGGCATGATCTGCATGAGGCCCATCGCGCCGACATGCGAGGTCGCCGCCGGATTGCCGTTGCTCTCGGCGCGCATGACTGCCCAGATCCACGCTTCGGGAAGGCCGAAGCGTTGCGCCGCTTCGGACACATGGGCTGCGTAGGGATGCGCCGGGCGATGCTCGAAGGCTGGTGCACTTACCGTAGCCGCGGGCGCGGCGGCCAGCACAGGATTGACCGGAAAGAGGGGCGGGGACGCGCCGGTCAGCACCAAAGTGGCAGCAAGGCGGGCGGCGAAGGACCGGCAGCGGAGGCGCATCGCTTCACTCCGCCTTGGGACGGCGCAAGCGCGGCGACCAGAGCAGGACATGAGCCTCGTCGCCGCGATTGGAGCGCAGCAGATTGGCGCGGATCGGACGCGCGAAACCCGGACAATCGAGTTGGAGCGTGATGAAAGCACCGGCCTTGCCGTGATGGTTCCAGCCCGACCCGACTTCGCTGCCGATGCCATCAGGCGCCTCGGCATCGGCGAGGTGCACGCGCCAGTCGGGGGCGCGGTCGTGACCGGTGAGGCCGGTCGGCACGAGCTGCAGTTCGACATCGAGGGTCAGTGTGCGCAAGACCCCGACGAACCTGTCATCGGCCTGATGAAACGATCCTATCTGCATGAGGTGTCTCCTTCCTTGCTGATGTGAGAGGCCGTCGGCGCGCAGTCCGAATGCCAGCGCAGCGGCGCTTCCGGCGCGCTGCGGGTGAGGACCGGTGTGGCGCGACCGATGTACCCGCCAGCCGGGATCGGCCCGAAATAGCGTCCATCAAAACTGTCAGGCGCGCGATTGAGCAGGAACAGCTCACCCGCCTTGAGCACCCGGCAGCCCCGCCAGACCGGCAAGGGGCGGCCCAGGCTGTCCGCCCGGCGTGCAGACGCAGCGGCGCGCCCGTCGATCGTCACCCGTGCATCGCGTCGGCAGATCAGCGCACCAGGCCGTGCCGCGACATGCTTGAGGAGCGGCACGCCGATCGGAAGATAGCGGCGTTCTGCCATAAACCGGGCGAGGGCGGGCGGCGGGGTCACAGCCACCATGGCGCCGACTGCCGGTTCGCTCAGCGGATTGAGCGCATATAGCCCCGGCGGCGCGCTGGCGCTGGCATTCCAGAGCAACAGCGGGGGCATCGGGAGCAGCAGAGTGCCCAGCGTCAGGCCAATCGTCGCGCCAGCCAGATGCGGCACGAAGCGGGAGATGGGAAGGCGGCTCATTGCCCGAGCGCCTTGCGCTTGAGCCATGCCTGATGGCGCTCGATCGTGTAGGCGCGGATCGGTTCGCCAACGCTCAGCCGATTGTGAACATGGCGCCAGTGATCGGGCGCGATGTCGCACGGGTCGAGACCGACCGCTTCCACGGCATCGATCGCTTCGAGCACCCGCTGCACCTTCGGCCACCCCTCGATGCTGAGCAGGAGTTCGCCACCCGGGCGCACGAATGGCGCGGTCGTATAGGCCTCGCCTGGACGAACCGCGCGCAGGATGTCGATGCGCGAACGGATGGTGCCATAGTCATTGGCCGCCCAGCGCACGAAGGCGATCACCGCGTCCGGACGGAACAGGGCAATGCGCGTCTTGCGGGTAACGATACGTTCCGAAGCAATGCGCCCGAAACGTATCCAGTGCTCGAGCTTCTGCTCGATCCAGATCAGTTCGATCTCGGTGCGGGCATTGCGGAGCGATGGAATCGCGCGCGCGGGACTGCGCTCACCGGGCGGCGAATGGGTCATTGATCCGTCTCCATGCAGAGGGTGGGGTGCAGGCCGCATACGGCCGAGCGACGGCGGGACGGCGATGTGGCCGTCGGTTCGGGGGGGGGCGTCGTGACCGCGCGCACTTTGCGGCGCGGCCGCGCGTTGTGTTCCGGCCCGTTTCGTCCACAGGCGCGAAGGGCGTTAGCAAGAGTCCGAAGGACTCTGATGTTAGCATAGTTAGAAGGGGGGCAAATCCACCAGTAATTCCATTGGGTTACGAGGGAGTGCGGTTTCCAATAGGCCGACTTGCCGGTTTTCAATGGGCCGAGCGGCGCGGTTTTTAATAGGCCGGGTCTCATCGCCGGTTATCCACAGGGCTTGATCTTGAGCCGGCGCATGGCGCGGGTCAGCGGATCGACGGGCACGGCGACAAAGTTCAATCGCTCCCGGCCGAAGGCATATTCGATGGTCAGGAGGTAGCCCGGAAGCGCCTGGCGGCGAACGATGGCGCGCAGTTCGAACGCGAACTGCTTGAGCGGCGAAAGCGCGCCCGACTTCAAATGCAGATGCGCGAAGTCGAAACTCCAGCCTCCCGGCTGATGTCCGCCATGTTTGCGCACGATGCGATAGAGCCAGCGTTCGAGACCGCCCGTGAGCGAGAAATAGGCCCGGTCGATCGTCAGCACGAGCGCGCGATCGATGACGCCGGCATAGAACCAGTCGGGCAGGATCAGCTCGATGCCGAGTGGGCGCCCCTTGCCATCGGCCAGTTCGCGCCACTCGTTGATCCAGGAGAAGCGATGCCGCCGCCGCTGATGTTGCTGGCGGATCGAGGTGGCAACCGTGGTGGACTGGAGCCGATCGAGCGCGGCCTTCAGCCGGTCATAATGATCCCTGCCCGTACCGCGCCCGATGAACGTCAGGATTTCATGGGGTGTGGTCACCATGAGCCGCGACGTTGGCCTCCCGGCATCACGGGCCTCGACGATCTGGCTCGCTGCCCAGATCAGGATATCGGCATCCCAGATCGTCGCCATGCCATGTTCGGGCACGGCTTCGACCGAGATCCAGGTCTCGCCCATACGGAAGTCGATCGGCGCTGTACGCCTGCGTTTGGCGAGGCTGAAGAAGGGCCAGGACATGAGGTCCTGCGCATCGCGCGGTGCGAAGCCGCCCGGCACCGACCGGAACAGGTCGAGCTGGGCGCGTTCGGGACGGCAAAAGGCGACGGAGCGAGACATGGGGATCAGTCCGTCTCCGCGATGCGTTTCGCGGGATGTACGGTGCCGGTGCCGGGATCGGATGTCGAACGGCGTGTGCCGAGCGCCGCCCAGGCATCGAGATCGGCGATCGCGTAGACGATCCGCCCGCCGAGCCTGCGATAGACCGGTCCGGTGCCGTAGCAGCGATGCTTTTCAAGGGTGCGCGGGGACAGGCCGAGATGCGTCGCGGCGTCCGGGGTCTTCAGATAGTGCGGCCGAACGCGCCGCGCCGGATCGGCTTCGGCAAGGTAGCGCGGCGTGGAGCCGCCTTGGGCAGATGACATGAACGTCCTCCTGGCAATGGCCGGGAACGCGAGCGTTCACCGGGGGTCAGGAGGACAGGCTGTCGGAGCGGGCGCGCCCAAAGAAGGGACGGACCGATGAAAAAGAAATGTCCCGGAAGGATCAGCGGCCCTCCAGAAGGTCGCGATAGCCACCCGCCACAAGCTGATCGGCCTCCACGGTCCAGCGGCCAATCCGTTTACGTTCGCTGGCGGCGGTCCACGCCGCCGCCGAGAGCGACGCAAGGTCGGGATCGATCAGCAGTTCGGCAAGGCGACGCGGGGATGCCCCTGCCTGTCTCAGGTCGATCAGGCCCAGAAGCGTGCGCCACCGCTTCATGCGAAAGCGTGTCATTCGCGCGCCTTCGGGTGATGGTTCGCGCGCCCGGCCAGCCAGCCAGCGCAGAAACCATCGTGCAGTGTCTCCACGCATGCGTTCACACGGTTCGGGCAGAGTCAGGATGGTGCCATATTCGCGCCAGCCTGGCTCGAAACGCAGGCGCAGGATAGTGCGGCCGCTCCCGATGACGATGTGCAGTCCGTCCCCGGCGGGAAAACGGGCGACCACATCGCGCAGCGCGTCTGGATGGATGTGCGTGTCCGAACCGAAACCATGGGCCGGCGGGCCGATGAGAACGACGAAGGGCAGCGCCTCGGCACGCCAGATGGGGCGATCACGACCTGCCGGACGCGCGGGATCGAGAAAGAAATCGCAACCCCCAACGGCGCGCGCGTTCGATCGCATCGGCGCTGGATGGCTTTGCCAGCCAGACGCGTGCTTCACGGGCATAGGCGGGGTTGCGGCGCAGGAATTCAAAGGCATAACCCGGAAGATCGAGATCATCGGGAATGGATGTGGCGCGGCTTGGGCGCCCGTTATCGATCGGCGGCATCGGCTTCTCCCCTGTTTTTGTGTTTGCTCCGTCATGCGGAGGGGGAACGGAGGATGCCGAATTGCGCGGATCGCAGAAGAACCCGTTTTGGGTCCGCGCGCCTGAATTAAGGCTCTGGACTTACCCGGAATGCGAGTCGAAGCGTTCAAACGCGGCGATCTGCCGATAGCCGAATCGGGTCATCCAGCGGGCGCGTTCCAAATGCGAATCGTAGAGCGCCCGGGCGCGACGCGGCTCCTTGTCCGGATCGACATCGAACACCTGGCGCACGGCCTCTTTCCAGCTTAGCGTTCCATCCGCCTCGAGATCGAGCAGGCGCAAATAGGCCGTAAGGTGCTCCAGATCGTAGCTGGTCACCTGCAACCCTTGCGAAAGAGCTTCGTCGAAAGGCTGGGTATTCAACGCAGATGCCTTCTCATGCTTCGAAAAAAACGCCGCTCGACAGGAATCGGGGAAGCGGCAGCGATCGATCTGATCCGGCGAATATAGCACCAAAATGGAATAATCCGAGGCCGGACCGGCTCAAGGCGCCCGCTCGAAGAAGGCGATCGGATCGGCGTCCAGCACGCGGGCCAGGCGTTCGAGCGTATCGACCGTTGGCGAATTCTTGCACCGTTCCAGGTTGCCGACATAGTTCCGGTCAAACTCCGCACGATGCGCCAGTTCCTCCTGCGTCAGGCCGCGAGCCAGACGCATTCTTCTCAGATTTCCCGCAACGATCTCCCGAAGTGTCATACGGTAGCCGTCGCGCCATCCCTACTATAGTTCCACCTAGTATAATAGGGAAACGTCACCCGGCCGGAGCCAGGTGACGCATTTGCCGGTTCAGTCGCGGCCTTTGCGGGCAGGGCGGTTCCAGATCAGGTCATAGTCGCCGTCTTCGCTCTCGAAGAGCTGGGCGAAGATGGGCGCCGTGAAGCTGGGATCGTCGAGCTTGACCGAGAGATAGGGGCGGTCGTCCTGGGTGCGCTTGCTCCAGGCGGCGCCGACTTCAGCTTCGCCAACGTAGACCCGGTGGCTGGGCGCATTACCGCGGGCTTCATCGTCCGCAACGATGCGAACCGCCTTGGCCTGAAGCGCGAGAGTGACGATCTGTCCCTTGAGTTCGCCCGAGACTTTCTTGAAGTTGCCGATCCTGGCCATTGTGCTGTTCCTTTCACTTCGGGCCGCGCCCTTCGCGGCCTCGATGCGCTGGACCAGCCGTCAGGCGACCGGCGCTGCAGCCGTAAGGCCCGCAGCAAAGCGAAGGACGGATGGATGGCAGGTTTCTTGCGCGCGCGAGGAGCGGCGGAACGCCGCGGGGAAGAAACTTGCCATCCACCCGTTGCGGCAAGCCGGGCGAGCGACAAGCGGCCTGATGGCCATGAGCGCATTGAGGCGAGGCCGTGAAGGGAGCGGCGATTGAGGAGACGGCCCTGGCTCTGATCCCGCTGCTTCCACGGTTCGGACCACCCGGCAGATGAATCACCCGCGAAGCTCGGCCCTCAGATCCTGCATCGCCGACGACGAGCGGACATATGCCTGTCCACCGAACCTTGTTGCCAAGGCTTCACCGCGCGGCCAGGCGCGGCGCGGCATGCTCTTGTCACTCCTCGTCAGGCCATCGATCCGGGCGTGGTGGTGTCTGCAAGGCGCTTTCCAGCTACGATTGCGATGGTCACGCCGCCGATCCAGCTCAGAACCGAGAGCATTGCGCCCGGATCAAGCGCGAGTCCCATCACGCCCCGGACGGCATGGAAGCCCGCAATCCCGGCCGGAACGGCATAGATGAGCACGAGTGCGAGACGCACAAGCGGCGAGTGGACGAGAACGAGCAGTAATCTGCCCAACGCCAGCACTGTGGTGCCCGCCACGAAACCGCACAGGATCGCTGTGGCATAGCCATAATCGTGCCCCCGCAACGACAACGCGAGCGCAACGCCGGCGCCGACCGGCAGGGCGTAAGTAGCAAGGCTGAAGAGCAGCCAGAGCATATAGAGGCCCGCGAACAGGCCGAAAACGAGAAAGATGGTCATAAGCAGCGTCCTTGCATGACGAATGATCGTCGGACGCGCCCGCCACCACCTCCACAGCGCTTGTCTTGCGCGGCGAAGAGTAGCGCGAAGGAAAAGCGAACAAAACAGGAAAATGGTTCGCGCGCAAAGCGGCAGCGCTTGCGCCGATCAGGTTGGAAACGGGTCATATTCACGCACCACGTCCGCCGGATTGCCGTCGAACTCGTCCCACGGCATCACGGCAAATCCGCCGCGTTCCATCCGCACGAGAACGACTGTGGTCATCAGTGTTTTCGCGAGGCTCCAGGCGAGCGACTGGGCTGTCTTGAGCGGCATGGGTAAAAGCTCCTGTCCGAGGGAGCGGAGACCGTCCCCGCTCGACAGGTGCCCCGCCGGCTGGGGGCTGGCCGCAATCACCGCCTCGGGGCATCCCCCGGGCGGCCGCACGCCGCGCGTAGCGGACCCTTTACGGGTTGATTGAAGGAGGCCAGGTTTCGGCCACAGGGATCAGCGCCTCATCCGAGCGGCGGTGGGCTTCGGGTTTCGACCAGGCTGGACTGCCGCCATCCGCCAACCGGTTGCCTGACTGGAATCTCTTTGCGTGACCGGCGAACGTGCGACGAGACAGAAGATGACCGCGCAGCGACCGCTGCCTAGAGAAGGTATCCGCCTCGGGCCGATCCTGATTCGTGCCCCGGCGAACCCGTGAAGAAATGGAGTATTGTTCGTGAACAACAACGATCTGGCCGACGCGCTTGCGAGCGCCAATGGTCTGACAAAGGCCGATGCCCGCAAATATGTCGACGGCGTCTTCGCAGCGATTGCCGATGCGGCCGCCAGGGGCGAGGAAATCGCGCTCAACGGCTTCGGCAAGTTCAAGGTGAAGGACAGCCCGGCGCGCGAAGGCCGCAATCCGGCAAATGGCGAGACGATCCAGATCGCCGCGTCGAAGAAGCTGACTTTCGCGCCCGCCAAGGCGGTGAAGGACAAGCTGAACGGTTGAACCGGTCAATAGCGGGTCAGGCGCGACCCTGACCCGCCATGACATTACAGGTTCGGCCCCGTCTGCCAGACGGGGCCGATGCCGGTTCAGCTCGGCGGATTCCAGATGATGACCTTCTTCATCGGCTCGTCACCCGGCGCATTGGCGATATTGCCATAGATCGTGCCGAACTCCGGGGCGGACAGCGACACCGAGACATATTCGGCGCCCGTGGTCTGCGAATAACGATTCCAGCCGGCGCCCAGTTCGAAGCCGTTCTTGCGGCTGATGATCCGGAAGTCGGGCTCGCTCTCCTTCGCCTTGCGGGCGTTGGGGATGATCGCGATCGGCGCGGTGACATTGAGCGTTGCCAGCGTGCCTTCGAGGCTGCCGTCGTTCTTCACGCTAAGGTTGGCGATAGTGGCCATTGGGGAAAACTCCTTGTGCTTGTTCGGGGACCATCCCCGATGGCGCCCAAAGGAGAGCCCGGTTTGCCGACGTCACTGGAGCGCAAGCGCAAGGGAACCCCTCGCGGGTTGACGGCACAAGGCATGCCGAGGATCGTATTGAGGCGACACATGAGGGGCTGGTCTCCATCACGCCCGGGAGTGCCACCGGTTCCGGCCAAAGCCCAGTGTATGGGGAACGGTCGCTGGAGCTGAGCGCGGCCCCTCTGTTCAAGCAGCATTACCGTGGTCAGGTTGATCAATGTCCTCCTCATCCCGCTGCCGGCAATGGTGCTGCGTCAGGCACAATTCTCATCCGCCCGTGCATTCGCATCGCCGAGTCGTCACGGTTGCCCGTTGCGGCCGGGTCATCGCCAGCACCGCGCCTAGCCCGAGAGCGGCCATGGCGGCCCCGGCAATCGAGACGGCTGGATAACCCCAGCCCGCCGCGATCACGCCGCCGCCAAGCGCCGCGCCGATGGCGTTGCCGAGGTTGAACGCGCCGATATTGACGGCCGAGGCGAGATTGGGAGCATCGCCCGCCGCATTCATCACCCGCACCTGCAGCGGCGGCACCAGAGCAAAGCTCGCCACACCCCACAAGAAGATGAGGATCACCGCCGGCACCTTGAACGGCATCAGCAGGGCGAAGGCGACCAGCACGACACTCAGCCCGGCGAGCGTGACGATCAGCGTGCGATCCACCGAACGGTCCGCGAACCGTCCGCCCAGCCAGTTGCCCATGGTCAGACCCATGCCATAGACCACCAGCATCGCGGTGACGAAGCCGATCGACGCGCCCGTCTGCTGTTGCAGGATCGGTGCGATATAGGTGTAGACGGTGAACATCGCGCTCGATCCCAGCACGGTCAGCCCCAAGGCACCCAGCACCGTGCCGCGCGTCAGCACGCGCAGTTCGTCCATTATGCCGTCGCCCTGCGGTGCAGGCCGGTCCGGCAGGGTCAGGCGCAGCGCCGCCATGGTGACGATGCCCAGAGCAGCGATACCCCAGAAGGCCGCGCGCCAGCCCAGCGCATCGCCCACCCAGGTGGCGAGCGGTACGCCCACCACATTGGCGATCGTCAGCCCCATGAACATGGCCGCCACCGCGCTCGCCCCGCGCCCCGGCGGCACCACGCTCGCCGCGACCACCGAGCCGACGCCGAAGAACGCGCCATGATTGAGTGACGTGATGATGCGCGCGGCCAGCAGCAGGCCATAGCTGTGCGACAGGGCGGCGATGAGATTGCCCAGCGTGAAGATCGCGGCCAGGGCGATCAGCAAGCTGCGCCGCCGCACCCGCCCGGTGGTAAGCGTCATCAGCGGTGCGCCCAGCATCACGCCCAGGGCATAGGCGCTGATGAGCAACCCGGCGGTGGGGATCGAAACCCCCAGATCGGTCGCGATCGCGGGCAGCAGGCCCATCGGCGAAAATTCGGTGACGCCGATGCCAAAGGCGCCGGTGGCGAGCGCGATAAGCGGGGGATTGAGCTTCATGGGAATCGTCTCCTTGCTCAGACCATCGCCGGGTTCAGACAGGCAAAGCCCTCCTGATAGCGATAGGGCGCGTGCGGATAGGGCGGCAGTTCGGCGCTCACTGCATCCAGCTTCGCGATCTGTTCGGCAGTCAGCGACCAGCCGATTGCGTCCAGATTCTGGCGCAACTGCTCCTCGTCCCGCGCCCCGATGATGACCGACGACACGGTCGGCCGGGTCGTCAGCCAGTTGAGCGCGATCTGCGGCACGCTCCTGCCGGTTTCGGCCGCAACCTCGTCCAGCGCGTCGATCACGCGGAAGAGATGCTCTTCCGTCACCGGCGGCGCGAACTGTTCGGTCTCGTGCAGGCGGCTGTTCGCGGGTGGCGGGCTGCCCCGCCGGATCTTGCCGGTCAGCCGCCCCCAGCCGAGCGGGCTCCACACCAGCGCGCCCACGCCCTGATCGGCGGCGAGCGGCATCAGGTCCGCTTCATAGGCGCGGCCGATCAGCGAATAATAGACCTGATGGGCGACGAAGCGCGGCCAGCCTTGGCGATCCGCCACCCCCAGCGCCTTCATCAATTGCCAGCCGGGATAGTTGGACACGCCGACATGGCGCAGCTTGCCCGCGCGCTCCAGCATGTCGAGCGTCGAGAGCAGTTCCTCGACCGGCGTGGAGGCGTCGAAGGCGTGAAGCTGCAGGATGTCGATATGATCGGTGCCGAGGCGCCGTAGGGAGGCATCCACCGCATCGATCAGGCGGCCACGCGACACGCCCCAGTCTCCCGGCCCGTCGCCGGTCGGCAGGCCGGTCTTGGTCGAGATCAGCACGCGGCCCCGTCGCCCCTTAATGGCCTCGCCCAGCACCTCTTCCGATGCGCCGTCGGAATAGACGTCGGCGGTATCGAACAGGGTGACGCCCGCCTCCAGACAGATGTCGACCATGCGCCGTGCTTCCTCGACGCCATTATTGCCCCAGGCGCTGAACAGCGGCCCCTTGCCACCGAACGTGCCCGCGCCGAAACTCAGCACCGGGACACGCAGCCCCGATGCGCCCAACTGGCGATAGTCCATGATGATTTCCTTTGATTGGCGTTGAAGGCAAAGATAAGCGACAATCATCGGTCCTTTTAGGCGGCAAGCAATCGAAACAGCTTTGATATGAACACAAAGATGCTCTCACCCACCGATCGCGCCCGCGCACTCGAAGTGTTTGCCGCCGTGGCGGAGGAAGGCAGCTTTTCAGCGGCGGGACGCAGGCTCGGCCTCACCCCTTCCGCGGTCAGCCGGACGGTGGACCGGATCGAGGAACGGTTGGGCGTGCGGCTGCTGCTGCGCACGACCCGCGCACTGACCCTGACCGCCGAGGGGCGGAGCTATCTGAGCGCGGCGCGGCGCATCCTCACCGATCTCGACGATGCCGAACAGGCGATCGCCGATCTGGGCGCGCCGCGCGGGCGACTGCGGGTGAGCGCGGCCTTATCCCATGGCCGCCTGTGCATCGTGCCACTGCTCGGCGCCTTCGCGGCGCGCTATCCGCATATCCTGATCGACATCAACCTCACCGACGCGCTGGTCGATATAGCGGGCGGGCAGGCCGATATCGGCATCCGCTTCGGCCCACTTGCCGACAGCGCGTTGACGGCGCGCAGGCTGGGCGAAAGCCGCCGCGTGATCGTCGCCTCGCCCGACTATCTCGCCCGCCACGGCACGCCGCGCGTTCCGGAGGACTTGCACGATCACAATTGCCTCAATTTCAATTTCCGCCGCGCCGAGCCGGTCTGGCCCTTTCGCAAGGACGGGCGCGATTATGCCTTGAGCGTGCATGGCGCGATCGAGGCGAACAATGGCGAGACGCTGGGTCAGCTTGCCATTGCGGGCGTGGGTGTGACACGGGTCGGGGCCTTCAGCGTCGCGGCGGACATCGCCGAAGGGCGGCTTGTCCCGCTGCTGGAAAGCTACAACCCCGGCGACATCGAGGAAATCCACGCCGTCTTCGCGGGCGGCGCCAACATGCCAGCCCGCGTGCGCGCTTTCGTCGACTATCTGGCCGAAGCATTGAACACAGGACTGGAACCCGATCGCACCAACCATTCCATGCGGCTATAGCGTTCGTCGGGCTTGACCGCTCCTATCCAGGCACCGATGACATAATGACCGCATCACCATCGGGAAAGCACCTTGGAATCCATCACGGTCGTCCTGCTTCTGCTTGTAGCCGTCATCGTGAGCGGCATTGTTTCCAGGATCGTTCCGCTGCCCCTGCCGCGCCCGCTTTTCCAGATCGCACTGGGCGCCGCGATCGGCATGATCGGCGATTGGCGGGTGGAACTCGATCCCGAGATCTTCTTCCTGCTGTTCCTGCCGCCGCTGCTGTTCCTCGACGGCTGGCGCATTCCGCGCGAGGAACTATTCAAGGACGGCAAAACCGTGCTGGAACTGGCGCTGGGCCTCGTCGTCTTCACCGTCATCGGCATGGGTTTCCTTATCAACTGGATGATCCCATCGATGCCGCTGGCCGTCGCCTTTGCTCTGGCGGCCGTGGTTTCTCCCACCGATCCCATCGCCGTTTCGGCCATTGCCCGGCGCGTGCCGATCCCCAAGCGGATGATGCACATCCTTGAAGGGGAATCGCTGCTCAACGACGCTTCGGGCCTTGTCTGCCTGCGTTTCGCGATCGCGGCCGCGCTGACCGGCGCCTTTTCCGTCCAGAATGCGGCGTTCAGCTTCCTCTGGGTATCGTTGGGCGGCATCGCGGTAGGCGTGGGCGTCACCTGGATCGTGGCCCGGACCAAATCGCTCGTATCCCGCCATTATGGTGAGGATGGCGGCGCGCACGTTCTCATCAGTCTGCTCATCCCGTTCGGCTCCTATCTCGTCGCCGAACATCTGCACTGTTCGGGTATCCTTGCTGCAGTGGCCGCAGGTCTAACCATGGGGTTCGTCGAGACCACAGGCGAGATCGCGGCCAGTACCCGCATCCGCCGCACCAGCATCTGGGATACGATCCAGTTCGCCGCGAACGGCATCATCTTCGTGCTGTTGGGCGAACAATTGCCTGCCATCCTTGCGGGCGCAGCGCATACCGTCCAGTTGACCGGTCATCGTGAGCCCTGGTGGCTGGTCGTCTATGTCCTGGCGATCAACGTGGGCCTTGCCGTCTTGCGCTTCGCCTGGGTCTGGCTGTCCTTCCGCCTTACTCTGTTCCGGGCTGGGGAGTGGAAACAAAAGCCCAATTGGCGTGTGGTCGCAGCCATGTCCTTTGCCGGCGTGCGCGGTGCGATCACGCTGGCGGGCGTGCTGACATTGCCGCTGGCGATGGGGGATGGATCGCCCTTTCCCGCGCGTGATCTTGCGATCTTCCTCGCCATGGGCGTCATCATCGTTTCGCTGATCGTGGCCAGCCTGGGACTGCCGCTCATATTGCGCAATCTTGAGATGCCGCGAGAAGATTCGCATCAGGCAGAGGAGGATTCCGCCCGTGTCCTTGCCGCACGGGCAGCCATCGCGGAGATCGAGCGCACGGAACATGCCATGGCCGAGGGGCAGGAAGATGCCGATCTCTATGTTGCGGCAGCGGCCCGATTGATGGACGCCTATCGCGCACGGATCGACAATCATGAGGGCGATGCCGGTTACCGCAAGGCCCATCGCAAGCTTGAACGGATCGATCGCGACTTGCGTCTCGCCGCCCTCAAGGCCGAACGCACGGCCATTTTCAAAATGGTGCGCCGACGTGAACTGGGCAGCGAGGTCGCACGCAAGCTGGTGCGCGAACTCGACCTGCTCGAGGCGCGCTATGCCAGCTGAGCACCGGTCGGAGGCCGGAACACCGCTCGAGCCCGTTCCACCTCGCCCCGCGTGACGCACCCTTGAGCATGATCGTTGATGAGCCCCATCGCCTGCATGAAGGCATGGACCGTGGTCGGTCCGACGAATTTCCAGCCGCGCTTCTTCAAATCCTTCGACATCGCGATGGAGGCCGGTGAGGTTGAAGCAAGGTAAGGCACGTCCTCACCGCGCGGTTCGAAACTCCAGACATAGGCGGCGAGCGATCCTGCTTCGCGCACGAGCTCCTGCGCCCGGGCGGCATTGTTGATGACCGCTTCGATCTTGCCACGATGACGCACGATCCTGGCGTCCTGGAGCAGCCGCTCCACATCCGCCTCGCCGAATGCCGCGATCCAGTCGATATCGAACCCGGCGAAAGCAGCGCGAAAATTCTCGCGCTTGGCGAGAATGGTGCGCCAGGAAAGACCGGACTGGAAGCCTTCGAGGCTCAGCTTCTCGAACAGGCGCCGATCGTCATCGACCGGAAAACCCCATTCGCTGTCATGATAGGCGACATAGTCCGGTGTAGCCGCACACCAGGGGCAGCGCGGCTGCCCGTCCGGCCCCTCGAACAAGGCGCTCATGTCGTATGCCGAAGCGACGCGTCCAGCCGGGCCTGCAATCTCTTGCGCATGCGTCTCGTTTTGACGACGATCTGGGTCACGCGGGAAGGCGACAAGTTAAATTGTCGGGCCAGCGCGGCAAAGGTCATGCCTTCGCTGTGCAGCTTCTCGATTTCGGCGTTTCGCGCGCCCTTCCACATGATGACCTCGCTTCCATTGAGACGGAAAACCACATCCCACCGACTCGAAGCGAGTCGATGAATATTCCCCATTTGTTCTCATAACCCCATCTCTTCATTTTCTCAAGGCGAGGTGAGGCGCGACATGTGGGGAACTCACGTTCCCTTCTTGCGGAAATCCCAGATGCGGATGCCCATCTTGCGCGCCTTGTCGGCCAGATTGTCCTGGATGCCGGTGCCCGGGAACACGATGACGCCCCGCGGCATCGCTTCCAGCATGGTATCGTTGCGCTTGAACGGCGCGGCTTTCTTGTGGCGGTTCCAGTCGGGCTGGTAGGGCTTTTGCGGCACATCGCGGTCGCGTGCCCAGCAGGCGGCGATACGTTCGGCGCCTGTCGGCGTGCCCCCGTGCAGCAGGATCATCTGCGGCAATTGCGCGTGGACCTTGTCGAGCACGGCATAGATGCGCTGGTGATCGTTGAAATCGGCCCCGCCGGTAAAGGCGATGCGCACCCCCTCGGGGTTGAGCACCAGCGCGTCCCGATAGGCGCGGCCATCGATCTGTTTGCGGCTGTCGAGGACAGCCGAGGTCAGCGCCTTGCGGTTGACCATCGGCCCGGAACGGGGAAGCCAGGGCTTGCGCAGATGGATGCGGAACTGATCGGCGGCGGTATCGCGGAAAAACTCCATGGCATCGCGGCGTTCGAGCATGGTGATGCCTTCGGCGATCCTGCGCTCCAGCTCGACCGATTTGACCTCGCTGCCATCCTGCTCTCGCTGAAGCCGCTTCTGCGCCTGCTCGTTGTCGTCGAGTTCGCGTTCGACCCGCTCGCCCGCGCGGTGGAAGACATTGACGATGCCCCAGGCGAGATCCTCAAGGTCCGGCTCGATCCGTGTGTCGGTCAGGCAGGCGACCAGCGCATCGAACATCTCGGCGACCGCACCGCCGGCGACGCGCGTCTCCGGCAACGGCCGGTGATCGGGTTCATCCTCGAAGGGCCGGTGGCCGTAGAGCTGCATTTCCTGAAGCAGATAGGCGGTGGAACCGGGTTGTGCTTGCTGGGGTTCGTAAGGATCGTTGGCCATCTTGCATCTCCGTCTTGTGACAGCCGCGCCTCTCGCGGCCTTCGTGGCGACGAGGAGCGGCGGGCGGAGCGGGACAGAACCGTACCCCTTGAGGGTACGGCCGAAACGCGAGTGGAGGATGGGGGCAAGCGGCTATTTTGCTTCGCGCTGCAAAGAACCGAAGGTTCGGCGGAAAATAGCCGCTGGACACCATTGGCGTCCCGGTCCGCTTGCCGCAGTCGCCCTCTGACGAAGGCCGGGCGCGGCGTCTCGATGCACGGAAACAGTGGCGGACTGTCGCAACGCCAGATGCCCTCCCTTCCGGCTCATCCAGCGATCAGAAAATGCTCCCGATCCCTGCGCGCCAGTTGATCCCTGAGGTCGGCGGCGATGCGCTCGCGCCCGAAGGTCATGAGGTCGTCGTTGAAATCCCCAAGCCTCGGCTCAAGCGGGACAATCTCGATGCCTGCAGGGATCGAGCGCTCGGACAGTGTCTTCAAGGCGCTCGCACCAGCCGGATCGTCATCGCGCGCGACATAAAGGCGTTTCAGGCCTGCCGGGAAGCGGATGGCGGCGAGATGGGCGGCGGAAAGCCCGGCGATCGCGGGCATTTCCGGCATGACCTGACGCAGCGACAGCATGGTCTCGATGCCTTCGCCTGCCACCATGACCGAACCCTGCTTGCCGAAGCGGACTGCGTTGCCGAGCAGGTTGCCCATAGCGCGGCGAGGATACGCGACGGGCGCCTTGTCCGAACCATCGAGCGCAAGCCAGGTGCGATGAACGCCGGTAACGCTGCCGTCGAGATCGGTGACGGCAGCGATCATCGCCGGCCACGCCGGGCGGACATGGGGGTCATCCTCGTCGGATGCCCGATACCAGCAATGGGGGTGAAAGCACAGCGCCGCGCAGCCAGTGAGGTCCGTGATGTGCCGGGAGGCGAGATAGGTTCGCACCAGGCTATTCCCGATCGGTTTCGAGCCCGCATGAAGTCTGCGCGCGGCCTCGGGCGTTCCGGTCGGCGCGCGCGCTTTCCGAAAGGGCGTGGTCTCGACCGGCGGCGGCATCGGCAGGCTCAGGAAGCGGCGGGCCTCGTCGAGTGTCTCGCGCATGGTCCGGCATCCCTGGACCATGGCGATCACATCGAGCAGATCGCCATGATCGCCCGACTGCGCATCGGTCCACTTGCCCGCCGCGCCGCGTCCGTCAGGAGAGGCGGTAAGGCGAACATAGAGGCTGCGGCCCGGCGTGTTGTGCACATCGCCCACCAGCCAGTACCGGCCTTCCTTGCGGCCCCTGGAAAGATAGCGACGACAGACGGCTTCGGCATGACCGGCGAGCGCCGCGGCAATCTGGCTGGCGGGACTGCTGAATGTTTTGGGGGGCATGACGGGGGCTCCTCAGGCAGCCTTGCGCGAGGAGAGCTTCTCGATCGGGAAGCGATCGAACAGGCGCTCCAGCACATCGGCGCCGACAGCCCCTGTCGGCACATAGAGCCGCAGCTTCCACGAGACGATCTCCGAGATCAAGCCCATGGATTTCAGGCGCTCGATGCCGAGGTCGTTGAACCCGGTGAGCTCGATCCGCCAGTCGTTCATCGCGCGGACCCGCTGGAGTTTCTGGTTCTGCGCCAGGTGCAGCGCGGCTTCGCCCGACATCAGCACCGCCAGCGCGTCTTCACGCGACAACCTGACCGGGCCTTCATCATTGGCTATGCGTGCCGCCCAGGCCGGGGACACGCGGCGGCCGATAACGCGCTCGCCATCGTCGCTCTGGAGCCGATAGACGCGGGTCGATTCGTCAGGGAGCAGCTTCCAGATCGGCAGCAGCAGCCCTGAGACCATATGCAGGATCGAGGTCTCATATTCGGGGAGGCCGGCAAGCTCGGCGGACCAGGATGTGCCGAACGTTTCCCGATCCACTTCCTCCCATTGGCTCGCTTCGACCATTTCCGCCGCCATCACACTGTCGGTGAGCGGCCAGATCAGGCGAACGCGCGGATGGATCGCACCGTCATCATCGGTGACGCTGCGCGCCCGGCGCCGGATCGCCGCCTTGCCGGTCTTCGCATTCACCAGCAGCTTGCCGCCACGACCGTCAGCCATGGCCAGCGCATCGGCCAGCGACAAAGGCACCAGTCGATCCTTGCGTTCGATGGTGAGCAGGGCGGTCTGCGCCCCGGTGCCGGGATGCGTGTAGATCGGCGTGCGACCGACAATGCGAAAGCTTTCGGCCTGCAAGGTCTCCAGACCGACCTCATAGCTACCGGATGCTCGCGCCTGTTCGATCCGCGCGGTGAGCAGGCCTTCGAAGACCTCGAACAGCAGGTTCTGCATCTCGACCGTGAGCGCCAGCATGCGGTTCAGGAAGGTGTTGATGCCCGGCAACTCATCGCGCAGGCCGCCATCGCTGTCGAGCAGCGACAGGCCTGTCATCGCTTCGAACCGGTCAAGCGAACAGCCTGCAACTTTGCCGCGCGCGAGCAGCACGTAGAGCTGGCGCAGCGCATCGCGCGCGTACCAGCTTTCCAGATTGTCCGATGCGCGGAACATGTTCTGCCCGCCGGTCTGGCGCTGGCCGCGTGTGATCGCCCCCAAAGAGTCCAGTCGGCGGGCGATGGTCGAGATGAAGCGCTTCTGCGCCTTCACATCGGTCGAGACCGGGCGGAACAGCGGGGGCTGTTTCTGATTGGTCCGGTTGGTGCGCCCGAAGCCTTGAATCGCGGCGTCGGCTTTCCAGCCAGCCTCGAGCAGGTAGTGAATACGACGACGCTGGTTCGCCGCGCCGAGATCGGCGTGGTAGGATCGGCCCGTGCCGCCCGCTTCGGAGAAGACCAGGATGCGCTTCCGATCGCTCTGGAAGGCATCGGTCTCGTGCAGCGCCGCCGAGCCCGGACGGTTCTCGACCGCAAAACGCACCGAACCATCGTCGTTCTTCTTTGACACGACACGGCGCGACCGGCCTGTCACTTCCGCTACCATCTCCGTCCCGAAATGCTGGATGATCTGGTCGAGCGCGCCAGGAACGGGAGGCAAGGCCGCAAGCCGCTCGATCATATCGTCGCGGCGACGCACGGCCTCGCGGTTGACGATCGGCACGCCATTCTCGTCGCTGACCGGACGGGACGAGAGATTGCCATCGCCGTCGGTGAAGGGCTCGTGGAGCTGCACCGGGAAGCTGTGCTGAAGGTAGGACAGAACGCCGTCTCTCGGCGTGATGTCCACGGACACATCGTGCCATTCATCCGCCGGAATCTCGGCGAGGCGGCGTTCCTGCATCGCCTCGCCGGTCGAGACGATCTGGACCACCGCGGCATGGCCCGCCTCCAAGTCGCGCGCGATGCTGGCAAGGACGCTGGGCGTCTGCATGCTGGTGATGAGGTGATTGAAGAAACGCTGGAGCATGCCCTGATAGGCGGATTTGGCCTGGGCCCTGGCCTGGCGGTTCAAGGTGCCGTGGGTCGCACTGGTGACGCCGGCCGCTTCAAGCGCGGCGTCGAGATTGTTGTGGATGACCTCGAAGGCCGAGGCATAGCTGTCATAGATGCGGACCTGCTCATTGGTCAGCCTGTGCTCGAGCATCTCATATTCGACGCCATCGAACGACAGCGAGCGGGCGGTGTAGAGGCCGAGCGCCTTGAGATCGCGGGCCAGCACCTCCATCGCCGCGACCCCGCCATTCTCGATCGCGGTGACGAACTCGCCCCGTGTCACGAAGGGAAAATCATCACCGCCCCACAGGCCAAGGCGCTGCGCATAGGCGAGGTTCTGGACGGTGGTGGCGCCGGTCGCCGAGACATAGACGATGCGCGCGTTGGACAGCGCGTGCTGCAGGCGCAGCCCTGCACGGCCCTGCTGCGAGGGTGCGACATCGCCGCGCTCGCCTTTGCCGCCGGCGGCGTTCGCCATGGCGTGGGCCTCGTCGAACACGATCACACCATCGAAGTCCGCCCCCAGCCATTCGGCGATCTGGTCGACGCGCGACTTCTTGCCGCCGCGCTCCTGCGATCGAAGGGTCGCGTAAGTGGTGAACAGCACACCTTCCTCGAGGCGGATGTCGGCCCCCTGACGAAAGCGCGAGAGCGGTGTCACCAGCAATCGCTCCTGTCCCAGCGCCGACCAGTCGCGCTGCGCGTCTTCGAGCAGTCGATCCGAGACCGACAGCCACAGCGCGCGGCGACGGCCCTTCAGCCAGTTATCGAGAATGATCGCCGCGACCTGCCGGCCCTTGCCCGCGCCGGTGCCATCACCGAGGAACCAGCCACGGCGAAATTTTACCGCGCCTTGCGCATCCTCCGCAGCGGCGGTCACGTTATCGAACGTATCATCGACTGCCCACGCGCCCGACAGATACCCGGCGTGGGCCTCACCCGCGTAGATCACCGATTCAAGCTGGGCGTCGGACAGGATGCCGAGCGCGACAAGCTGCGGCGGCAGATGCGGCCGGTAGGCGGGTCTGGGTGGGGCGACCGAGGCCATCGCCGCCGACTGGACCAGTGGCGTTGGATGCGGCTGCGCGCCCGTTATCCGCAGCGACTGGAGCGCATAGGGCTCGTAGATGCTGTCCCCCAGGCGCTCGACAGGCGGTGTCCAGTCGATCGTCTCATAGGCGAGTTCGACCATCGGCGCCTGGGGCGCCGATGGTGCGACGATCGGTGACACCGTCCGGGGCTTCGGCCGGGCCGCAGTCGCCGCTGCGGTCACCGGCAGCGCCGCGACCGGCGATGGTGACATCGGTGCGCGCGGCGGAACCCCACCCAGCACCCAGTCAAGCAGTGTCGCGGTGTCAGGCGCGATACCGGCACTTGGCGGAAGCACGGAAGGATCATCAGCCGGAACCTTGTCGATGACCGTGAGGCACGTCTCGATGGTCGTGCCGTGCCTGGCATAGACCTTGCCGTCGATCGCTGCGGTGAAGACGACACGCGCCTGTTCCTGCAACCGCACGAAGGCGTCGCGCCAGACGGGCGCATCAGGCGAGCAGCGCGCGCCAGTGATCGTGACCAGGCGCCCACCCGGTTCGAGCCGGGCCAGCGCCGAGGCGATATGGCGCAGCGCCGCATCTTTCATGGTCCTGTTAACATGGGCGACCGCCGAAAAGGGCGGATTCATCAACACCACGCCCGGACGAAGCGCGACGGGCAGCCGGTCGTCGATTGCGGCGGCGTCATGGCTGGACACGGCAACGCCGGGGAACAGGAGCTTCAGCAGTTCGGCGCGGGTTTCGGCCAACTCGTTGAGCGTGAGGCCCGCCCGCGCCAGCAGAGCATGGATGGCGAGCAAACTGGTGCCGGCCGAAGGTTCGAGCACATGATCGCCAGGGCGGATCGATGCCGCTGCGGCCGCGACGAAAGCAAGACCCGGCGGGGTCGAGAATTGCTGCAAGGCCTGCGATGTTTCCGATCGGCGCGTATGCGTGGGCATCAGCGCCGCGATACGTTCGATCAGCGCCAGCGCGCTTGCAGGCGCGCGGCCAATGATCGTCGGGCCATATCGGCGCAGGAACAGGATCTCGGCGGCCTCGCAGGCATCATAGGCACTCTTCCAGTCCCAGAGCCCTTCAGCGTCGCTGCCGCCAAGGGCTTGGGTCATCGCGGCGCGAAGCGCCGTGCTGTCGATCGCGCGCCCAGCTTCGAGCGCGGGCTGAAGGCTGCGCGCGGCGGCCAGCAGGGCGTGGGCGCGGCCAGCGAAGCCGGACGCAGCGCCAAGTGGCGCGGCGCAAGGCGCCGCGTCGGACAGGGTATGGGGCATGGGTGAGAATCTCCGGGAGAGCGGGACGAAGGAGCCCCGCCGGACGCTCTCTCTAAGCCTGGCCGGGTTCCCTCTTCCCGGCCCACCCCTCACTCTTGCGGCATATCATGCCCGCGCAGCCACATCCGCGACGACAGCGCGAAGCGCATGCACCGCATCCTCGCCAGCCAGTTCCACCTGCAATCCGCGCTGTCCGCCATTGATGAAGATCGTATCCCAGAGCAGCGCGGTCTCGTCGATGATCGTCGGCACCTTGCGCATCTGGCCGAAGGGGCTGATCCCGCCGATCTTGTAGCCTGTGGCCCGTTCGGCATCGGCGGGTTTCATCATCGTGGCGCTCTTGGATTTCAAGGCTGCGGCCACTTTCTTCATCGAGACTTCGCCATCGCTGGGAGCGATCACGCAGGCCGGTTTGCCATCGGCATGGACCATCAGCGTCTTGAATACGCGCGCCGGATCGACATCGAGCGCCCGTGCCGCCGCCAGGCCGATGCTGTCGACTGCCGGATCGTAATCGTAAGCATGCAGGTGAAAGGAAACCCCGGCCTGTTCGAGCTGTTTTGTAGCCCGCGTACTTTGTGCCAAAATCGCCTCCTTGCTTCGCGCTTGCGAACCCGGCTGCTAGCTTGTGGTAGCGAAAAGCAGGTCAGCCGCGTCGATCGTTTGCAAAGGTCTACAAGTCATGCAGGAGCCGAACCAGGATTACATCACGCAGCTGCGCAAGGGCATTGTGGAAGCGATCTGCCGAGTGTCGGCAGAAAGGCAGGGCGCGACACCTGCAAGCGAGCCGAAGACCCTCTATATCGGCACAGCGGAGGTCTGCGAAACGTTGACAATCGTTCTTGCTGAATTTCTCGAAGGCGTGCCTGACCTGGAGACTCCTGCCGATATACGACGCATGTCGGACACAATCGCCAGGAAGCTGCGACGAGGCATCACTGAGATTCGGCGGGTTCGGGCGGAAACGGGAGGGAAACCTCCACCATCAGTGACTATTCGCAGCAACTGAACGGTCCATGCCGGGCGCAGTCGCGCTCCGCACGGATAAACACAATGATGTCTTCTGGGCGATGGATCGTCAGGCTTGTGTTCCCAGCGAAACTGCTTGGACTACCCTCACTGATGATATACATTTTTGACATTGTATATCATCAGCGGAGTCAAGAGCATGCAGGTCGCCAAATGGGGCAACAGTCTTGCGGTACGACTGCCCGCCGCGATCGTGGAAGCGCTCGATTTGCGTGAGGGCGACGACATCGAAATTCATGTCGCTGGCGAACGGTCCATGGGTGTTGCGCGCAAACCTGACCGGGAAGCCTTGCTAAAACGGTTGCGTGGGTATCGCGGTCGGTTGCCTGCCGACTTTAAATTCGACCGGGACGATGCGAATGCCCGATAGCTTTCTGGACACGAACACACTGATCTATCTGGCATCGGATGACGATCTGAAGGCGAATCGAGCCGAAAGTCTGTTGTCCGGTGGCGCGATGATCAGCGTGCAGGTCTTGAACGAGATTGCCAATGTCACGCGCCGCAAACTGAAATGGTCATGGCAGGACACAAATGAATTCCTGGCGATGGTGAGGGAGTTTGTGAACGTCCAGCCGATGACCCTCGAAACGCATGAAACCGGCCTCGAACTGTGCCAACGCTACGGCTTTTCCATCTATGATGGCCTGATCGTCGCTTCGGCGCTGCTTGCCAGGTGCAGCACGCTCTGGTCTGAAGACATGCAGGACGGTTTGATGATTGCGGATAGTCTTCGCATCCGGAATCCATTCACCGATGCTTGAAGCTCGGGCCGGACACACAACACCGGAGATCCAGTCGGGCATCTGACGATCATGCTTTTGCGAAGCCTGCACACATTGACCAGCGGGGTCGGTGATCCCTATCTAGCGCACAGGCAATGGACTCTGCCTGGCACAAGCCGAACCGCCGTTCGCGGCTGATGATTCCTACCTTGGTTCTGGTGTGCGGGGGCATCACGTCCCGGCCCAATGAAAGGTAGGCGAATGACCAAAGGCTTGGCGGCGGCTCGGGAAGTCGTATCATGACCATCAGGATTCTCGCGGTTATCGCCGAGGCGCAAACGGTAGCGACCTGCCTCGACCTGGCCGTCGCAGCCGCGTCGCGGATCGGCGATGCGACGATCGAGGCGCTGCATGTCATGGTCGATCCCCGGCGGCTCGATACCGCCGCCGAGGAAGTCGATTTCCAGCTCATGCGCGAAGTCGAGGAAGGCAGCGCGCAGGACCGCGCCGAAGCCGTCAGGGCCGCATTCGATGCATGGATGGCGCGCAACCCGGCCGCCGCGCCCTCTGTCGTGTGGCGCAAATGTGTGGGATCGGAAGAACGGCGCGTATCGCAGGAAGCTCGGGATTTTGACCTGCTGGTTCTGGCAAGACCACACGATCTCGATGCGCACGACGCGCTCCACGCCGCCTTCTTCGAATGCGACAAGCCGCTGCTTCTCGCACCCGGTGACTGGACGCCGCCCGCGAGCGGAACTTTCGCCCGCAGGATCGCCATCGCCTGGAACGGCTCCGATCCTTGTCGGCGCGCGGTGACAGGCGCCCTGCCGCTGCTACGCAGGGCGGACGTGACCGTGATCCTTGTCGATGGGAGCAAGCGCGAAGAGGCCGAACTGATCGAGCGGCTTGCGGATGAGGCGATCACCGCCGAAATCCATCATTTCGCGCGCGACGACGAGGAGCTGGGCGAACAACTGGTGACACAGGCGCATCGTCTGTCCGCCGATCTGCTGGTCATGGGCGCCTATCGCCACAACCAGTTGATCGAGTGGCTGGCGGGCGGAACCACCCGGCATGCGATCGCCAGCGCGGACGTCCCGCTGCTGCTCTCGCATTGAAGGGACCGCTCTTTTCATTGCGGTGCGGTATGCCTATATGCCGCATCACCGATGGGGATGGAGTTCCCCGATAACCGCCCTGATGGCTGATGACTCCTGCCAGCGTTTCAACCGGACGCGCGGCAGGCTCGTGCCTTCCCCGCGTCCAGGACGAGGGAAGGTGTTACAGGTGGATATTTCCAGACTCGACCGGGGGATCGCTCTCCCATGGGACATCAACGTCTTCATCGAGATTCCGCAAGGCGCGACCGAGCCAGTCAAGTATGAGCTCGACAAGGCGTCGGGCGCGCTCATGGTCGATCGCTTCCTGCACACGGCGATGTACTATCCGGCCAACTACGGTTTCGTGCCCCATACGCTGTCCGAGGATGGCGATCCGATCGACGTGCTGGTGATCTGCCGCGCGGCGGTCGTACCCGGCGCGGTCATCCGTTCGCGCCCCATCGGCGTACTGATGCTGGAGGACGAGCACGGCAGTGACGAAAAGATCATCGCCGTGCCCGTCGATGCGTTGCACCCCTACTATTCGGACGTGCGCGAGCCGGACGACCTGCCGCCGATCCTGCGCGAACAGATCGCCCACTTCTTCCAGCACTACAAGGATCTGGAACAGGGCAAATGGGTGACGGGCGGGCGCTGGGACGGCGCTGACGCCGCCGCCCGGCTGATCGAGGACGCGGTCCGGCGCCACGATGCCCGGCACGCGGTTCACGCCTGACGATAGCGGGGACGAGAAACGATGACGGGATACCTTATGGTCTTTCTGGGCGCGGGGCTGGGCGGCACGTTGCGCCAAGGCGTGAGCATCGCGTGCCTGCGCCTGTTCGGCAGCGGCTTTCCGTTCGGCACGCTGACCGTGAATATCCTCGGCTCGATCATCATGGGCGTGCTGACCGGCCTGTTCGCCACCCGGATCGAGGCCAGCCAGGGCCTGCGCCTGTTTCTGACGACAGGGATGCTGGGTGGATTCACCACCTTTTCCACCTTCTCGCTCGATACGGTCACGCTGTTCGAGCGCGGAGAAGTTGGCACCGCCATCGGCTATGCCGTGGGTAGCCTGGCGGCAGGAATCGCTGGCCTGTTCATCGCCCTGCTGGTCCTGCGGCGCTTCGCTTGAGCGCACTTCGCTCGCTTATCGCTCAGGGCTCGCGCAAAAAAATGGGGCAGCCCCGGCAATCGGGACTGCCCACTACTCTCGGTTGCAAATGACGTAACGGACGTCGATCAACAGGTCATGCCATTTTCCTGCCGATCACACGGGCAGGCGCATAGTCGGCACCATAGCTGCGCGAGCGTGCGAAAGTCGGATCGCCGGCCTCGTCGACCAGATATTCAGTGACCTCCTCGGCATAATCGGCGTCGATAACCGCCGGATGCGCGGGCATCAGGCGCACGCCATGATCGCCACCGAATACCACTGCGTCGGCCGCCTGCATCGCTCCGCGATGATCGGCCGCATCGACCGTGACCTTGATGCGGATGGTGGCGTAGACATGCACGAAATGGCATTGCGTCGTCATGCCGCCCTCCCGATACCAGACGGCAGCGCCACCGGGTCCGGATCGCCAACGATCTCGGTGCGCATGTTCGAATAGCGGTTACGCGCTATCCAGTCCTCAGCACTGCGCATGTCCGACGCGAGGAAGCGCAGTTCGTCGAGCCCATCGAACGAGGTGATGATCCGCACCATGCCGGGCCGGGGCCTCTCCAGGATCTCGAAGCGGAGCTGGCTATCGATCGAATAATGGCGGGTCACCACGATCGTGACGATGCCCTGTGAGCCGTAATTGCCGATATGCAGGGCGAAGGTCGCGGGCGTTTCATGGCCCGATCCGAACTGCTTCGATGGCCAGCGACCTATGAGACGGCCCATGCCGTTATCGTTGTTCCATGCGCGCAGCTTGCGATTGAAGCGTTGGGGCGGGCACGGCTCACCGTTGGTGAAGCGGATCAGGCTGCAGAGCGGCGCGGTGTCGTAGATCGATTGGGCCGACATAATCATGTCTCCAGAAAGGCGAAAGCCCGGCGTGGGCCGGGCTCTCGCGGGGAAGGTTGAACGGTGATTGATGGAAAATCAGGGCGGCGGATCGGTATCTCCGGCGGCGCGCTGGAAGCGTTCGATCGGGGTGACAGGCATGCCGCCTTCCTCTTCGAGATCGAACTCGAGGATGGCGCGGACTTTCATACCGCCTCCGTCGCGACGGAGGGTTGAATCGCAAACGGATCGACGTCGCGGTGGATCGGTTGCGCACGCCCCATCCAGGGTTCCGGGCGGATGCAGCGCACCCAGTCCGCGAAGCTGGGAATGAACCCCAGATCCTCACGCACATGTTGCTCGCCGATCAGGCGAACGGGAACGACACGTCCGGTCGAGACAGTAATGGTGGCGCCAAAGAAGCGCTCCAGCATGAAGATGCCCTCGGCATGATGGCGCAGCGAACGGTGTCGAAAATCCGCAGTGATTGCCTTGGATTCGTCGAACCACTGGTGCAGCGGCAGATAGTCCTCGGGCATGCCGCCCCATTTCCGAACCGAGGAAAGCGCGTGATGATAACAATGTCCCATCGCATCCTCCTCACCAGTCGTGGGCGTAGGATTCGGACGAAGTGAACCGCTCGTTGTAATCGAGCGTGATCGTCCCGGCCGCCACGTCGAAGGTGAACTCGCCGAAGGCGCCGTCATTGTTCTCCCATCCGCAATGGGTCTGGCGCAGCAGGTCGTATGCCAGATCTTCGATTGCCTCTTCGGCGGGAAAGAGCCTGGCAGCAGGTGCCTGGGCGCCATGATCGAGCACCTGGAGTTCGACAGCACCCGCGGGCAGGTTGGCCGAATGGTTGCCGTTGAACGCAGCGATCTCTTCGATCTGGCCGCTATCGCCACCTCCGTCGAAGGTGGCGACTACGAGCGTGATGCCCGCCGAGGCGAGGAAGGCGAGCAGCCGCTCCTTGTTGCCTGGAACGAGTTTGGCGGCTTCGGCTTCCCATGTGGCGTATTTTTGCATGATTGCAGCCATGTCGACGGCGGACGTGGGTCGGTTTGCATCCGTCATTGCGGACCTCCTGAATGGCGAAAGCCCGGCGCGATGACCGGGCTTTCGGAAGAAGATGAAAAGTGGACAGGCGCTTGCGGATCATTCCCGCAGACCGCCATCGGCAATGTCGGCGATCCATTCGGCCGCTTCATCAAAGTCGGCGTCGTCCTCCTCGACGAGGCGGGCGAGGGCGATCGCGCCAGGGCGGCCATGCTGACCGAGACGCTGCAAGGCTGCGAGCAGGACAGGTGCCAAATCTTCGGGTGAAGCGGTGGCGATCCGGGAAATATGCATCGTAGATCTCCTGAAAAGGCGAAAGGCCCGATGCCGATGCGCCGGGCCAATGGATTGGAAAGACGGGTGGACGGGGCAGCCAGAGCCGCCCCGCCGGGGTGTCAGGCTGCGGCCGCAGTGGCCTCGCCGTCATCGTTGTCGGCCTCGACCGGCTGCTCCTCGTCATCGAGGAATGCGGGCAGTTCCGCCGGATCCGGTTCGGCCATCGGATCGGCAATGGAAGCGTCGGGCAACTCCGGAGTTCGCATCGGCTCGGGCAGCCAGCCTGCATCTTCGAGCAGGCGCTCGGCCTCGTTCGCCATGTCACCTTTCTTCAGGTGATCGATCATCTCGGCGAATTTCGAGCCTTTCGCTTCTGCCACGTCAGCAAGGATGCGCGGCTTGGTCACGCTGCGGAAATAGCCCTCGACCGTCGGACGCCAACCCGCGCCGATGAGATCAAGGCCGACTGCGCGCGCAAGCACATGGCTATGCGCGATGCGCCGCTCGATGCTGTGTCTCGACACGCGGCCATTGTCGTACTTGGGCACGACCTCCGCCTGAGCATTGAGTGCCAGCGAAGCGCAATGCGCGAACAGGGCTGCCTGTTCGGCCCCGTCGAACGCGAGCAGAGCCTCCCAAAGGTCCTTCTCGTCATCCGGCAGCCGGTCGGCCCAGCGCTTGTGACGCGCCTCGATCGCCTTGGCCGGAGCACTGGTGCGCAGGCCGGAGGGTGCGAACCCGAACGATGCCCTGGTGAGCGACACTTCCAGACAGGACTCGCGGCCTGAGCTGTAGAAAGTGGCAAGCACGAAAGCGTGGAGCACCACCGCAAAAGCCGTGGAGGGTTCCTGCGCGAGAGCATCCTGCAAGGCCAGCGTGCGCCAGGCGGTGAGTTCGGCGACGAGACGGTCCGGCAAGGGCTTGAGGATCTCGCCATCTTCATCCTCGTCCGCACCGGAAGCCGCGTTGATCGAGACCACGTTGGAACTTGCGGGATCGGCCAGACTGGCCTCGTTCTCGCCACAGCCTTCGATACCGGTGACAGGCGTATCGATGCCGGCGTCGCCGGTCTGGGCTTCGACCACCGGCTCATCCTCGGGCCGGACATAGCCGCGCTCGATTCGGAGCGTGCCATCGGTCTCGATCGATACGAAGGCGCCGGCTCGCGCTACGTCATCCGCGTCGAAGGTCTGCGGCCGTTCCACCAACGCTCCGATCTCGGCATCAATGGCCGAGATGCGCGCGTGCACCTCGTCGGGGACATGCGGTTCGTCCGACCACTGCTCCTCGATCGCTTCGGCCTCGGCTTCCAGCGCCGTGAGGTGGTCATCTTCCTCGGGCGTCCGCAGCACAGACACGCCTTCGATCGCGCGCATGCGATCCGTCACGCCCCACGGCAAATCGACGGCGGTAGCCACCCATTTCCAGCCCTCGGCGCCGATCCGCTCGCCTTCGGCTTGAAGCTTCTCGCTCACCAGCCGGTCGAGCAGCGCCGGGTCGGTGAGCCACCCGCCATCGTCCTCCTCGAACAGGTCGCGCAGCACATGGCCGCCGGCTGCGACATAGGCATCGACGCCGATGAACCGCACGCGCCGATCGGCGACGCGGATCGTGTCTTCGGTCAGCTTCTGCCGGATATAAGCGCCGGACTTGTTGTAGCTGTGAGCAAGCAGTTCCCATACCTGGCTCTGCCGTTCGTGATCGTCCGAGACCGAAAAGGCCATGAGCTGCTCGAGCGTCATGCCGTCCTCGGCATAAATCGCATGCAGCTTCGGCGACACCTTGGCGAGCCGCAGCCGCTGGTTCACCACTGCAGGCGTGACGAGGAAATGCGCGGCGATCGATTCGATGCCTTCCCCCTTGTCGACCATCGCCTGCATCGCCCGAAACTGATCAAGCGGATGGAGCGGTTCGCGGAAGGTGTTTTCCGCATAGCTGTCCTCTTCGGCCAGCACATCGTCATCGGCCGGCCGTACAACGCAGGGAACAGGCGCATTGCGGGCCAGGCGCTTCTGCTTGACCAGCAGCTCAAGCGCGCGGAACCGCCGGCCACCGGCCGGCACTTCGAACTGGCCGGTCTCCTGGCCCGCCTCGTCGAGGAGGGGCCGCACGTTGAGGCTCTGAAGCAGCGTGCGACGCACGATGTCTTCGGCCAGTTCGCCGATCGACACGCCGGCCTTTACCCGGCGGACATTGGACTGCGAGAGTACCAGTTTATCAAATGGGATGTCCCGCGAGCCGCTGAGGACCAGCTTTTGGGGTGCTTTTGCCATGGGATAGTCTCCATGACGGACCGCCGCGAGACTCTCTCCCGGCTCCCAGCCCGTCATGAAGCCCCGGCTTCCCTCTCACTCTTGAGGCCTGCCGCCGGCAGGCCATGCGACCCAGTCGATCTGGCAGGCACGGTATGTGCACATTGGCACAAGTGAGCGGCTGATGCTGATCGGAAGGTGCAGATTGCAGTTTCGGTCATGGACGCCATCGCCTCGAGCATGGCCGCAAGGCACGCCTACGTGATGTTCGCGGAGGTGCGCGACGGGTAGGCTGAGAATGGCGTCCTGTCGCTAGACGGCGACTAGCGACCCATCCAAGACACTCAACGCCGAAATTTCCATCCTTAGGTGCAGACGGTCCGCTTGTCCTACGAATGTCGACCAAATCACGCTGTTGCCGGGACGGTAAACTGCGTCATTTTTTGATTTTTCCCTACTGTCGTGACGTAGGGGCTTTCCTGCGGCTTGATCCACAGCAATCTGTTCTGGCAGAACAGCGTCATTACGAAGGCTTTGGACAGAAGGTAATAAAAGGTCATGGCAAAAGTCCCATTCAGCGTTTCGGCACGCGCCGCGCGGCTGATTGGGCGCGAAAACGTCGGAACATCGCAAGGCGCGGTCACCGAGTTGGTGAAGAACGCCTATGACGCTGATTCCGCAGTTTGCGCAGTTCTGTTCTTGCCGAGATGGTCGGAATTACCCGCCAAGATCACGCAGCGGGAATATGAGGCGCTGCTGCGTTTCGCCCCGGCAATGGACAAATTCTTCGTCGCCGACGGTGACAGGTGGGCGAGAGCGCCCTTGGACTTTGTCGAAGACGAGGAAAAGCTCTCAGCGGCATTCGCGCAATTCCTCGACCTTTGGATCGTCGACAACGGTCACGGCATGTCCGCCCAGACGATCAGAGATCGCTGGATGGTCATCGGCACCGACACCAAGGAAATCAACGATCGATCTGCTGGGGGGCGCGTCGTCACCGGCGCAAAAGGCATTGGCCGCTTTGCACTCGATCGCCTTGGCCAGGAATGTGAATTGTTCTCCGCGCTGCCTGGCAGCAACGAAACCACCCATTGGCTCGTCGATTGGACCGAGTTCGAAGGGGCCGGAAAAGTCATCAGCGACGTCGAGGCCGTACTCGAAACTGAGGCGCGCGACTTGCCCGAAGTCTACACGGAATTCGGGCTGGATAGGGTGCTCCCGCAGGTCGGGCCAGCCCGCGATGGCGAAGGCAAGCCGTTGGACTTCGCAAACGGAACAGCGGTCCGGATTGGCCTCTTGCACGACATCTGGGATGCTCGTGACAGCCTGCGGCTGAAGGAGACGTTGGAGGCACTTCTTCCGCCACATGATCGCGGCGATTTCGATATCTTCGTCTATGATCACCGCGTCGCGACCGAGAGCGGATTCATCGACAATTTCCCGCCCGATCATTTCGATTATCGCATGGTGGCTGAGGTCTCTGACGCCGGCACGGTCACGATCACCCTGGATCGGCGCGAAATCGATGTGCCTCGCATCCGGCCGCGGGTCTTTGAGCTCGACACAATGAAGAAGGCGCCATTCAGAAAGCAGGACTTTGAAGCGGGCTCGGTAACCTACACGACTGACCTGGCGAGGCTGACGGGCGCGAAAGGAGAGGCCCAGGCTGATTTCGAAGCTATCGGCCCATTCTCTTTCACACTTTACTTCTTCAAGAACACCAACCCTACCAGCGATAATCTGCTGCGCTATCCCCAGAAGAACTTCGACGTCGGCAAGCGCAAGCGCTGGTTGAAGTCATCGGGCGGTATCCGATTGTACCGCGACAATTTTCGGGTGCGGCCGTATGGCGAGCCGGGTTCGACGACCTATGACTGGCTATTGCTCGGTGACCGGGTCGCGCGCAACCCGGCGCCGGCGTCGCGGACAGGCTGGCGCGTCCCTCCGACCCAGGTCGCCGGGACGCTGCACATTAGTAAGGTGGGCAATCCGCACCTGACGGATCAGTCGAGCCGCGAAGGGGTGATGAACGAGCGAGCGCTCGACGCCTTCCGCAAGATCGTTATCGCTCTGATCAAGGAATTTGAGAACGATCGCGCCTATGTCCTGGGGCAGTTCAGCGCTGCTTTCGACCTCGACCATAAGGAAGAGAAGGAAGCCGAAGAGGGCCGCCGTATCGCTGACGAATTACTCGGCAAGGCCGACGGCTCAGAGGCTACGGACGACGATGAGACATCGACAGGTGAGGGTTCCCAGTCGGACCTGTTCGGCCCGCAAACGCCTCCTGCCGAAGAAACGCAGCGGGACAATGAGCGCGCCCTGCGGCAAGTCTCTCAGGCCTATAGTTCCGAGGTTCGCAAGAATGAGAGCCTGCGGGACGATATCCAGGTCATGCGCGGCATGGCGACACTTGGAACCGTCCTCGTCTCCTTCACGCATGAGTTGAAGCAGATCAAAGCGAACATTGACAGTCGCTCCCAGCGGCTATCCGATGCCATCGAAAATGTCGCCGACAAGAGCCGTCTGGCGGCCCTCACACCCGCTCACAACCCCTTCCGGATGCTGGAACGACTGCGACGGCAGGATGAAAAGGTCAGCCGGTGGGTCAACTTCGCTCTGTCCGCAGTCTCTCCAGCCAAGCGGCGGCGGCGGGTAGTTGATCTCGTCGAATATCTATCCGGGGTCCAGAGCTACTGGGAAGAATTCCTGCAATCCAAGAGCATTTCGTTGGATGCCGGTCCGAGCGCCAGGGCAGGGGTCATGGTGCTTGCGCACGAAATCGATCTGGATAGTATCTTCTACAACCTAATCAACAATTCAGTCGAAGCCTTCGTAAAGCCGTCGGCCCCAATCGAGCGAAAGATAAAGATCGACGTCGGTGCGGATGATGATGGATGGATCGACATTCGCTACGCTGACAATGGTCCAGGCATTGCGAATGAGTTCAACATCGCCGAGGATATCTTCCAGTTCGGCGCGTCATCGAAGAAGGAAGCCGTCAGCGGCGATGCAGCTGGGACTGGACTAGGAATGTGGCTGCTTAAGACCGTCGTTGAGGAGTATCGTGGGTCCGTCGCGTTGCAGAGCGCCATGGGCGAGCCCGGCTTCTCCATCGGTATCCGGCTGCCATTGTACAGATCTGCGAACGCCGAGGCGACGAATGGCTGAGGCGGCACAGGCCATCGAGCGCCCCGTCATCGCCTACGTCGATGAAGACGAAGACGCCCTCGAGGATTTTCTTATCGATGCGGAAAACAGCAACCTCTTCCGTGAGGTGATCATCCTCAAGCCTGAAGCGCATCTCGCCGATATGGTCGAGGCGCTTCTGGCGCTGCCGATCGACGCGCTCGTATCGGACTTCAGGCTCTCCGACGCGTCGCCCGTAGAATATGATGGGGGGCAGCTGGTCACGGCCTATCTGGCGACGCGAGCCGATTTTCCGTGCTTCATTCGTACCTCGTGGGACAATGACGCGTTGCACGGCACAGACGACGTTAACCGCGTCTATTCCAAGGAAGATGGTTCGCAGGATCTCAATCGCCCGTTGTTCGATCGTATCAGCCTCCAAATTGCCCATTACAAGTCGCAACTGCAGAGATGGTCGGACGAACTCGAAGCGCTCCTGGCAATCGAACGCAGCACCCTCTCCGCCGCCCAGATCGAGCGGATCGTACAACTCGACACGCGCATTGAAGCTCAGTTCGGAGCAGACCATGCCGTGAGCCAAGAAGCGCGCCAGGCGATCTTTGACGGCGGGCTGTACAGCCGTAAGCAGGAGCTTCTCGCGGATACCGAAAAGCTCATAGCGCATATCAAGCGATCGCTCGGCGAGGATGGCGCTGCCGATGGCTGACGTCCTGACGATGCGCGCCAGCCTGCCGACGCGCCGAACAGTGGCTGCGCAGACGCGCTACGCACTCTACCGAGATGATCTCCGCCAGGATTTCGCCAACGCCTGCGGATATTGCGGCGACGACGACTTTAGGGTCGACCGGATTACGTTCCACATTGATCATTTCGCCCCGCGCAAGATTTTTCCGGCGCTTGAATGCGACTATGGAAACCTCGTATACGCGTGCCGCTTCTGCAACATGGCCAAGTCGGACCATTGGGTTGGCAGTGACGCCACTGTTCCTAACGACGGCAAACGCGGGTTCGTCGACCCATGTAGTGATCAGTACGAAACGCATTTCCGGCGAGATCCCTCCGGCCGCATCGTCCCCGTGGGGGAACTCGGAGCCTATATCGCGAAACGTCTGCGATTCAATTTGCTACGGCACGAACTGTTGTGGCAGGCGCGACGAGCTCGTGCGTTGCGGGACGAGGTCAGAGCGCTGATTGCAACAATGAAGGCTCGCGCCGTGGGCGGTGATGCGTATATCGAACTGCTCGAACGCTATATGAGCCTGACTGAAGCGATTGATGATTATGAATTACGCGCCGCCGCTTAGGGATCGGGCATCGATTCGGCTTACTGGCGCGGTGTACACACCAACGGACGTCGCCTCGGCGGTGACATCTCACGTCCGGGACTTGGTTCGCGCCCTGCGGCCCGCGATCCTCGAACCCAGCATCGGGGACGGTGCCTTTGTGGATTCGCTCGCGCGGCATTTTCCAGCCGCTAGTCTGACCGGGGTCGATATCGACCCCAGCGTCATCTCAGCGCTGAACCTATCCGCAGGTCTCTGGCCCGGTGAAACTGCGTTTCATGCGAGTGATTTCCTAGAGTTTGCCTGCGACAGGATTGCATCGAACGGTGACCGGTTTGACCTCGTCATTGGCAATCCACCGTTCATACGGAAGCAAAACTATTCTGATGAATTCAAAGAAAATTTGGAAACTCTGGCAGGCACTATCGAGTACCCTCTACCCCAGCTCAAGAATAGCTGGGCGGCCTTCCTGGCAGCATCGACGCGCTTACTCGTGGACGGCGGCGTCGCTGCTTTTGTAATACCCTATGAAATGATGACGGTTTCCTATGGGCAGCAGTCTCTCCGCTGGCTTTGCGCGGAATTCACCCGGATCGATATTTTCATTTCTGATCAGAAGGCATTCCCTACGCTCGATCAGGATGCGATAATTTTTGTCGGCCAGAAGCAACCCGCAGTACCGGCGGGCCTGTTCATTCAACGTGTTGTCGAGATGACAGACTTAGGGGCGGCTCAGGAGCACGCACTTGAGATCGCCGGGGAAGAATCGATCGCGCTTGAGCTCAACAAGTTTCTGATCCCTCCGGCGACGCTGCCTTTGATCCAGCGCCTCCGACGTGAGAGCCCAAAAGTCTCCGATTACTGCACCAGCGCTCCCGGCATCGTCACCGCAGCGAACGATTTTTTCATACTTACTGATGCGCGCGCGAAGGAGCTCCAACTTCTGGAATTGACGCTGCCTATCCTGAAGAAGGGCAGCTTTGCGAGCCGACTACCCATCTTCTCGGCGAGCGACTTTGCAGCGATCGCAGAGCGCGAACCTTGCCGCTTTCTGCGGTTGAAAGGCAATCGAAGCGAATTTCCGGCGGAGGTCGAGGCGTATCTCCTTGCGGGCGAGGAACGCGGTTTCCATAAGCGCTACAAGTGCCGCAACCGCGAGAAATGGTACGAAGTGCCACTCGTCCCGCGCGCTGACGGGTTCGTCTTCAAGCGTTCGCACGAATATCCGCGGATATGCTTGAACGCTGCGGACGTTTACATCACCGACACCGCCTATGGCCTGAAGGTGCGTGAAGGCTATTCAATGCGTGGGATTTGCTTCTCATTCTACAACTCCCTGACGCTGCTCTTCTCTGAGATGGAGGGGCGCTTCTACGGTGGGGGAGTGCTCGAATTGTCGCCGAATGAATTTCGTGCGCTACCCCTAATTTATCATGAACCGAACGACGCCGAGTTCGAGGCGTTTCTCGCCGCGCACTCCGGCGCAACCGGCATATCGTCGATACTCGAGTTCGGCGACCGATGGCTTGGGGAGAAATTAGCACTGGGCGAGACGGAGCTTCGGTCGTTGCGTGAAGCCTGGTCATCAGTGCGCTCGCACCGTCTTCGGCATGGCAAGCCAACTTAGTCAAAGCTCGTTTGGGGCAGATCGATAAGAGTGGAGATGGAGCAATTGCAGCTCGGGAAACGTAGGCATGGCACCTGGGTCATCCACGCACCCCATTACCGGTTAGCAGCATTGGCAGGCGCAACCGCTCGAAGCTCGGCAACTCCTTCTTGCTGATCGTGATGCCAGGGATCGAAGCTATCTTCAGAATCCGCTTGCACGCACCGTTGTGATATTTGGCAGCCCAGAGATATTTGGGCAGGATCGAGGATGCGACATTGACTTCGGACGCGGCGTCGAGGATCCGGCCGCGATGTTCTTTCAGGAAGTCGCGGATCGCCCCGTCGTCCTCGAGCGAGACGGCGCCGGCCTGCAGATAATCGACGAACCACAGGCCGTCGTCCGAATGCCGGATTGAGCGGCGCATTGCCGCAATTTCGTTCCGCATCCGCGACGGTGGGATCGCGCGGCTGCGAAACTTCTGAATGGTGACAGGATCGACGATGATCCGCGGCACATGGGCGAGGTGAGCCTCCAACTCATACGCGCGGATCAGCCCGGGGCCGAATACAACCGTGTCGCTCGAATGGATCTTGTCCGCAGTAACACCGCCGCGCACGAACACGCCCGCACGGGCGAGCGATGCCTGGATCGATGCGAGATCGGCCAACTCGCGCACGAAGGTCGGGCCGAATGCATTGGCGTCATCGACCGGCCGAACCCGCACGACGCAGTCAGAGAAGGCATGGACCCGCGACGGGCGGATCGGGCGGACCAGTAGCTCCCGCTTGCCGCTTGCCGGCTCCGGCTAGACGCTTTGTTGCAGACGTTTGATTGCGGCGGCGACTTCACTTTCGGGCTTCTTGGCAACCAGCGCACGGAACCCCAGTATGTCGACAAAGGTGACAATCGCATCGCGGTAGGCGATGCCCTCGGCTTCCGCGAACGGATCGCTCATGAGCTCGCGGTCGGATCTCGACATGCGCTTATCCCTGTGTGGCGCGCTGCGACTCGAAATCGAAGCGATCGAGCAGGTCGGCGAAACGGTCGAGTGTCGCTTCTGGGCGTGCGTCGGCGGCTTCCGCCTTAAGCCTGGCCTCGTCGGCGACATCGGTATCGGTCCAGTGGGTGACCCGGACCAGCTTCTCCCACAGGCCCGGTTCAACCTCGGTGCCATATCGCGCCCAGGCCGAACGCACGCCGGCGTTTGCCGCCATGAAGATGTCACGCGACAGGCTGTCACCGATATAGAGCGTCTGTTCGGGTGGCACGCCAAGATCGCGGCAAATGTCGAGTAGGGTGCGCGGGTTAGGCTTCTTGTCGCCTTCGGGCAGCACCCGCAGCAGCGTCTCGCGCGCCGGAGCGTCGGCCCGGTCGGGAAAGCGCGCCGCCGGGGCGTAGAGATGCTCGATGAAATGATCGAGCCCCAGTCGGTTGACCCGGTACAGGCTGTTCGGGATGCGTGCGTCGGTATAGGCGACCATCGGTACGTCCCGTTCGGCCAATGCTTCGAGGGTGGCAGTCACCCCATCATAGAGCGCCAGCCGTTCTTTGCGCACTCTGTTGAACCGATGGAACGCCGCATCCAAAACCTTTGTCCGTTCGTCGCGGCTGAGGCCAGGCAGGCGCGCCGTCACACTCGCCGCCTCGAGTAGCGCGAACGGATGTTCCGAGCTGCCATGGCGTTGATGCACAGCGCGTAGATCGTCGAGCAGCGTCTCAATATCCAGATCGAGAATTGCCGCCGCTTCCTCCGCCATCGCGTAGAAGGCCGGCACGAACGAGCCGACCCAGTCGTACAGCGTGTTGTCGAGATCTGTAACCAGTAGCGCTACCGGCCTAGAATCGATTTGCGTCACTCGACCACGCTCCAGTCTTCGAGCTTTAGGCCGCCATCCTCGAACCGACCGAACGGTGCGCGGAAGGTCTTGAACCGCTCAAAGCTTCCTTTTGCGCGGGCGCGATACATCAGCACGTCAAGACCTGCTGGGCTGAAATCAAGCAGATTGAAATAATTGCTGGCACCTTCGGTTTCCTTCGAGCCTGCGCTGCCGCCGCCGATCAGCGATATCTCGCCGAGCTTGTAGTTGGTGCTGGCATGTTCTGGAAGGTCATAGACTGAAGAGCGCCACAGAAAGGCCCTGTGCTTGTGGCCATGCAGCGCGAGCTGGACCCTGTGCTTGGCCGCCATCCGCTGAATTCGCACTGCATCGACCGCTATGCCATAGCCTTGCGAAAAGCCGCTATCGGGCTCGATATCCTCGGTGACGGCGAGATGATGGTGGATGGCGAGCAGGCGTAGCGCCGCGCTTGACTGCGGCTCGCTGGCTGCGGGCCAGCCAAGTCCGATCCTAACTTCTTCCAGCGAGGCCTCATCGATCCGCCCCATCCCGGCGAGGAAACTCTTACCGGTCTGGAGCGATGAGGAGTTCAGCGCCGCGATCTCGAGAGTCAGCCCCGAGGGTAGTAGCCAGCGCCGCCCCATAGCCAGATGCTTACTCGGCGGATGCTGGAACAGCCGTTCATAAAACGCCTCATAGTTTTCTTTTGCCTTGGCCGGGGCCGCCGTTACCTTCGCGCCGGGTGCATAAGTGTCGTCGGTGCTCCATTGGATGTCGTGATTGCCGGGCACGACGATCAGATGGTCGGGAGCCAGGTCGAGCAGCCCAAGCAACTTGTTCAGCGAATTGAGCGCTTCCTCGAATTCCGCGGTCGCGCCGAGAAAGGTCAGGTCGCCCGAAACAATCACGCCGCCGATCTGTTTCGCGCCGATCGCGGCTTTGAGCGCGCTTGTCAGCGTGTTGGCGGTTTCCTCAACTTCGCTCTCAAGCCGCCAGACATGATGGTCGCGGAATTTATCGAGCGCGAAGTGGAGGTCGGTGATGTGAAGGATTGTGTTCGACTTCAGCCGCACCACTTCGCCGGTGACCGCGGCGGGCAGCGCATGGGTCGTCAGCAGGATCTTGTCGGACGGGTCGGTGGGGACGCTGGGCCGGATCTCCCAGATCGTCAGGTCCATGCCGCGGAGCTCGCTGGGCTCGGTGATCTTCTTGTTGACGAAGCGCTGAAGCAGTTCCTTTCGGTAATTGGGAAGGTCCGGCGCCTTGCGGAACGAATAATTGCCGAAAAACTCGTTCATCGGCTCGATATGAGTGAGCCGCATCCAAGCGCGGCTGAACGGGCTTTCGCGATAATAGGACGGCACCAAGTCGCGGTCGATGGGCGGCTTGACCAGCTCGCCATGCTCCTCGGGCGGGATGATCGCGGTGACGAGAGCGCGATAGACCCGGCCCCCGCCCGAATCGAACAAGCCGACCGCGATCGGGTTGGCTTCGGTCGCTTTGGCTAAAGCATCCCAGATTTCGGCACGGTTGTCTTCCGAAGGGCGCTTCCACCAGCCCCACCACGTAGCGCCATGCTTGTCGATCACGGATTGGTGGCTTTCGACCGTCTTCGCGACCAGATCGCGAAACCGAAACAGAAATTTCAAGTCGTCCACCATAGCTCCCCGCATACTCTTGTTGGGCGGCAATAAAATGGTGGGAAATGCTTCGCTTGTCTACGCCTGCGTACCGAAGAATCAGCGTTCAAATTGGCGGAGTCCGGCGTTCAGTCTGGCAGGTTACTGTGTGACGTTGGTAATTCGGATCCCGACAAATATTGCCGTGCGCCCCATCACTCCCGAAAAGCGGACGAGTCACAACTATCGGCATTCAAAATCAGCGACGCAGCCATCGGCAACGTCGTCTTATGCACTCCTGGCACTCCGGACCGGACAGACCGCAAAGTCCCACGAAACGGCGTTCGACTTCCAACGGCACCCGCCCGCAGAGCCGCCGCCCCGACGATCACCCCGACCTGTCCGAGCTGAGGCTGTAGGCGCGGCCGCCCCTACACGCGCGTCAGGCGTTGACGCCCTTCATGCCTTCAGCGGTGTAGCGATCGCCCGCAAACACTCCCTGCGGATAGGCGGCATCGAGCGCAGCCAGATCCGCCGCCGACAGCACCAGGTCGGCGGCAACGCAATTGGCCTCCAGCCATCGCAGCCGCTTGGTGCCTGGGATGGCAAAGACTCCCTGCGCCAACACCCAGGCCAAAGCCACCTGCGAAGGATCAGCACCGAGCCTTTCGGCAATCGCACGAAGGGGATCGAGCGCGGCCAGATTTTGCGCCATCGCCTCGCCGGCAAAGCGCGGATTGGCTGCGCGAAAATCACCCGGTGCCAGCGTCTGCGCCGTCACCTCACCCGAAAGCAGCCCGCGCCCTAATGGACTGTAGGCGACAAACGCCACCCCCAGTTCGCGGCAGCAAGGCAGCAGTTCGGCTTCGACATCGCGGGTGGCCAAAGAATATTCGCTTTGCACCGCCGCCACCGGATGCACCGCCTGCGCGCGGCACAAGGTGGCCGCCGACACTTCGCTGAGGCCAACCGCTCCGATCTTGCCCTCACTCACCAGAGCCGACAGCACCGCCATGGTCTCCTCGATCGGCTGCGCAGCATCGACGCGGTGAACATAGTAAAGGTCGATCCGCTCGCGTCCCAGTCGCCGCAGCGATGCCTCGCAGGCGGTACGGATATAGGAAGGCGAATTGTCGATACGGCGGTCATAGGCACCGGGATCGCGCCTGATGCCGAATTTGGTGGCGACAAACAGCGGCTCAGACGTTTCGGCCAGCAATTGGCCGATCAGCCGCTCATTGTGGCCATCGCCATAGGTGTCGGCTGTGTCGAACATCCGCACCCCCAGATCGACCGCGCGGCGCAGCACCTCAAGCGATTGCGCATCGTCGGTCGCGCCATAGAATTCCGACATGCCCATGCACCCCAGCCCCAGAGCTGGAAGCGCGACGCCTGTTTGGCCCAAAGGCAGGTGGTTCATGGGAGATCCTTTCAGGGAATGAGCAGCAGGCTGCCAGTGGTGCGGCCCGAGGCCAGATCGTCGTGCGCGCGGGCAGCCTCGGCCAGAGGATAGATCGCCCCCACCGGATCGAACGGTTCTGCGCGCAAAAAGGCGGTGAGATCGGCCGCCGCCGCAGCATAGCGGATCGGATCGGCGGCATAGGCCATCACGCTGGGACGGCTCAGCATCACCTGACGCAGGCGATCAGGATCGACCGGGGGCACGCGCCCGCCCGCTTCGCCTATGCTGGTGGCGATGCCGAAAGGCACCAGGCTTTCAAGCGTCGCCAACAAGGTATCGCCGCCGATGCCATCGCAGGCAAGGTCAACGCCCGCCCCACCGCTGGCCTCGCGCACTGCGCCCACCCAATCGCCTCGGCGCAGCACCACCACATCGGCCCCGGCGGCTTCGGCCAGCGCCACCTTGGCCGGAGAGCCGACTGTGGCGATCATCCGCGCGCCCAGATTGTGGCCCCAGCGCAGCAGCATCTGCCCCAGTCCACCCGCGCCACCATGCACCAGCACGCTCGTTCCCGGCCCCACCGGGCGCAGCGCGAACAGCAACATGTGCGCCGTCAGTCCGCGCAGGAAACTGGCGGCGGCGCGGCGGCAGGACAGATCATCGGGTAGTGCGATCAACCTTGATGCGGGCAGGCAGCGAAGCTCGGCATAGGCCCCCACCGGCGGTCCGGCATAAGCGACCCGTTGGCCGATGGCGAAACCGCTCACCCCTTCGCCCAGAGCCTCGACCACGCCCGCGCCTTCAACGCCCAGGATCCCTTGCGGCGGCGGCGGATAGCGCCCGGTGCGCTGGTAGATGTCGATGAAATTGACGCCGACCGCCTCATGGCGCAACCGCAGCTCGCCGGGACCGGGCTTGGGCACCGGGCTGTCGATCAGTTTGAGGACGTCGCTGCCGCCGATGTCGGCCATGTGGAGGGTTCTGTTCATGCGGGCAAGAATGACAGCGGGTGGATGACCTGAGAATTCGCTATCTTCGCGGCACATCTGTGCAATAACGATCAGATGTTCGATTGGGAAGACATGCGTGTGTTTGCCGCTCTGGCGCGCGAGGGATCGCTGGCCGGGACGGCGCGGGCGTTGGGAGTGAACCACGCTACCGTGGCGCGGCGGGTGGCGTCGCTCGAACAGGCGCTGGGCGTGGCGCTGGTGACGCGTCTGGCGCGTGCGACGCCGCTTACCCGCGAGGGCGAGGCCATCGCCGCTCTGGCCGCTGATATGGAGGCGCAGGCGCAAGGTATCTTGCGCAAGGCGCGCGATGCGACCGCGACGCTGTCGGGGCAGATCACCATCGCCACCTCGCCGGTGCTGGCCAACGAGATGCTAATCCCCGGGCTGGCCCCGTTTCAGGCGGCGCACCCGGCGCTGGCGATAGACCTGCGCGTCAACCCGCAAATGCTGGCGCTGGAGCATGGTGAGGCTGATATGGCGGTGCGCCTGCGCCGGCCCGAACGCGGCGATCTGGTGACGCGGCGGCTGGGGCAGATGCGCTTTGGCCTTTATGCCGCGCCGCAGGTGGCCGCGCAGTCGCCCGCCGACTGGCGCTTCATCGCCTTTGACGCGGCGCTCGATCATGTGCCGCAACAACGGTGGCTGCACGAGGTTCTGGGAGGACGGCCGATCAGCTTGCACACCAGTGACCTCTATGGCCAGCGTATCGCCGCCGAGGCGGGCATGGGTGTGGCCTGTCTGCCTCTAATCCTGGGCGAACGATCGGCGGGATTGGTACTTGTGGCACCGGGGCTGGCACCGCCCCCACGTGACATCTGGCTGGTGATCCACGCCGATTTGCGCCGATCCCCCGCCGTGCGCGCCGCAGCCGATCATGTGGCGGGGCTGTTCACGCATTGAATACCAAGGGTTGCGTAAGCCCCAAAGTGCGCCGTTCGTTGGCCTGGCCTTCGACGACAGCTTCGTTACTGAAGCCCGCCATTCGCAGACGGCCGCAGAAGTGCGCGCAAAGTCCCAATTTCCGTCGAATCCATCGAGCAATCCCCGTGCTACCTCTGGGATTATGCCGCGATTCTCCCTTCGACCGTCGCTCCACTGCCGGGATCAGGCCGAGGCTCATCATCATTGGTTGCAGACCCGGCATCGGGTCGGAAGGCGAGCAGATAGTCAGCCGCTTTCGAAGCCGCGCTGGCGGCGCGCAGGATTGCGCGATTGTCCGCGCGAATGATGTCGAGCCAGGAACCAAGGTAGTCAGCGTGCCGGACAGTGGGCGTGATGCCCAGCGCGGCGCAGACGAAAGCACCAGTCATC
>Ga0209922_100506_pt1 | contig 51902 bp, 44 predicted proteins | sample ThiBiot_500_biof_FD_183946 | JGI IMG/M metagenome (GOLD analysis project Ga0209922, IMG submission 183946) | Wastewater bioreactor microbial communities from Cape Town, South Africa - Thiocy_expt_500_biof (SPAdes) | ecosystem: Engineered > Bioreactor > Thiocyanate-remediating > Anaerobic-Aerobic ... | reverse complement strand
GCGACCATCGCCAGCACCAACCTGTTCGAGGGTTTCGAGCCTGACGCGCACTCATCTCGTCGGCGCTCGCACCACCTGGTCGAATCCGAACGCCGTCGAGATCGATCTCGTAGTCGAGCGATGCCGAGTACTGGATCGATCCATAGTCCAAGGTCTGGTTCAGCTTGTACTTCCCTCGGGTGGATACAAACTCGTCTTCGTACTTGAAGCCTGGATCCGTGTGAAATTCACGATTGAGCGCTACATCAGTGGTACGACCCCAAACCACGACGTAGTCGTGATTTGCAGCGATGAGGTCGCCACTCTTTCCTGCCCGTTTTGTGACACGTGGAAGCGTAGCGATAAAGTTCTCGCGACCGAACACCTCTCCCATGATCATCGTGAGGGTCGAGAGTTCGTGATCGTCGATCGAAACACAGATCACACCGTCATCTCGTAGCAAGTTCCGCGCAAGCTTCAGTCGCGGATACATCATCGAAAGCCAGGCCGAGCGGAATCGACCATTTGACTCGGGATTGGCCACCAGCCGTTCTCCGGTCTCGCTCCGCTGACCCGAACGGGCCAGATAGCTCGGCGCGTCCTCGCTGAAGTCGTCGCTATAGATGAAGTCAGTGCCCGTGTTGTACGGGGGGTCGATGTAGATCAGCTTGACTTTGCCGAGGTAAGGCTCTTGAAGAAGCTTGAGCGCTTCCAGATTGTCGCCTTCGATGAACAAGTTGCGAGTCGTATCGAACTCGATCGATTCGGACTCGAGAGGAGTTAGCGTCTGGTCGGTCGGGGTGTTCGCCAGTAAGGCTGAGGCTCTCTTACCTGGCCAGTCCAGTTGGAATCGTTCCTGCGGGCCCTCGACAATGTGCTCCGAGAGTTCTTGCCGGAGGAGATCAAAGTCGACTACGCGCCTGGGATTCCCTTCGTTGTCGGTGGATTCTGTGACCACCGAAGGGAAGATCTCCGCCAACGTATCGATGCTCGCCTGCGTGGGGCTAGGGAAAGTCATTTCAGGTTCTCCAGGGGTTACCTAAGGTGGTCCAGGTCTGCACGCTTCTCCTTCAGCTCTCGACGAATACCGACCTTTCGGTTGAGCTGTGGTTCAGACCGGAGCCTGCGTTCCAGTGCGTTGATCTCGCGTTCGACTCGACGCACCGCGTCCAGCCTGTCGTTGAGATCCGCCGGACTCTCGCCGGGCCGCAGGGCGAGTGGAGTGAGCGGGCCGATGAGTGCCGCATACAGCGCTCCCAGCGTGACCGCTAGGGGTAGCGGAGTACGAGGGAGGCGCTCGGTGCCGGTGGCGAGGAGCCCGCAGGTTTGTGTGCCGCCGCCATCCGCACGGCACGGCCGGTGCTGTCCCCACGGTAGATCTCAAAGATCACCGGATTCGGTATCGCCTTGTCAATCGACGCAAGCACCGGGACGCTGATGTCTTCTGTCTTCGCGTCCAGATGAAGAACTTCAATTTCTGGCACTTCCGGCGAACCGGGGAGGTTGATGGTCTCCTCCGCCAGCTTGTATGCCCAGCTGATGCGATTCACCTCCGCCACGAACTTCTCTCGCAGGGCAGCGGTTGATGCGGTGCGTTCGTAGAACCGCTCCTTGGGGACGCGTGCACCAAATCGTGCAGCAGCAGGCCACTGGTACAGGATGTCAGTCATGAGGCGCCCTCGGGATCGACGACGGCGATGAACGCGATCAGCTCGAAGTCGTCGAGCCCTGCGATCTGCTGGGTGAGGGTGGTCGTGTGCCCACCGCTGAAGAGGCTGTCGATGTCGCGTTCTTCGGTGACGTCGATCATCGAGTGGATGGCATCCGTCAGTAGCGCAGAGTATTTGCTCATGTCGGCGCCCTCGTGGGTGGCTTCGTTGAAGACACGAGTAACGTCGGCGACGGGTTCGTCGTGAGGCCGCGAGCCGGCGCGAACGACGTCTAGGAGGCGCTTCGCTTCAGTGTGATCAGCGATAACCCTCCCATCGTCATCGACGTAGACGAGGTAGTGCGGGTGGAGCCGGTTGCCCCGGTTCACGGCAGGGTCAGCATTGACGTTCTTGAGCGCGAAGATCACACCCGGCATGAGGCCTATCGCAGGGTCTGCGGGGATGACGGCGTGCAAGCCGTGCGGCGCGGTAGCGATGTCCCCGTACTCGTTCATGTACGCCAGCAGGTCCATGCGGAAGTCGTTGAGGCCGAGATCTGTGATCGAGACCCCCGCGCGGACGTCTTCGAGTTCGATGTTCTCGTTCTGCAGCTTGCGCAGCTGTTCCTTGCGGAACGCGGCATCCGAGTCCTCCGGGTTCAGCACGTTGTCGTCGGCTGAGCCGGCGAGGTCGGCGATCACCATCCGGTTCTCGACGCGCTCCTTGAGGTTGATGTACTCGTCGAGCGATATGTCGGGCCAGAAGTTGACGAGCTGGATGACCTCGTTCGTCGACCCGATGCGGTCGATACGACCGAACCTTTGGATGATCCGCACCGGGTTCCAGTGGATGTCGTAGTTGATGAGGTAGTCGCAGTCCTGCAGGTTCTGTCCCTCACTGATGACATCGGTGCCGATCAGGACGTCGATGTCCCCGGTCTCCTTCGGCATGGTGAGGTGACGCTGCTTGGATCGTGGCGAGAACATCGACATGACTTGCTGGAAGTCGAAGCCGGTGCCGATTGTCGACTTCGCGCCGTGGCTGCCACCGGTGATCACCGCGCTTTCCAACCCCGCCCGTTGCAGCGCCGGCGCGAGCTCGCGGTAGAGGTAGTTCGCGGTGTCGGCGAAGGCAGAGAAGATCAACACCTTGCGGTTCTCAGGGTTGAGCGGGTGCTCCGCCTTCCGCTGGACCAGGTCCCGCAGCTTGCTCAGCTTGAGGTCGTGCGCCGGAGTCACTTTGCGCATCTCGTCCAGGAGCTCGCGCAGCGTCTCCCGGTCATGCCAGAGGTCTCGCTGCCACGATTCGACGTCGATGTCGTCGATGTCGATGCGAATCTTCTCTCCGAACGACAGCGCCTCAACGTTGGCATCGTCCTCATCGTCGAGGTCGAAGTCGAGATCGTCCATGTCGCGGATCTCCGGGAGGGAGCCGGAGTGGTTGCTGAGCCGCGTGAGCGTGCTGTCGACGGCGGACTCGATCTTGGCCAACGTCAAGCGGAAGGCCTCGACGGAACTCTCGAGACGCTTGAGCAGGTTGACGGTCATGAGTTTCTTTAGGCCCTCTTCGCGACCTTTCTGACCGAGGTTCGAGCGGGCGCTGCCGGTCGTGACGTTGTAGAGGTCTTCGTACTTGCTGATGCGGCTCGGAAACACGTACGCGAGTGGCGTGTAGACGCCCAACGTCAGCACCTGCAGCTGCTCGAAAATCTCGTTGAACGAGGGGACCTCCGCGAGGTCGGTGAGTGGCTCGCGGATGGATTCCGGCGGCAACCGTCGCGGGAAGGCGCCGATCTCGCTCGTGTCGTAGAACGCCTGAATGTGCTTGCGGGAGCGTGCGATGGTGACCGCGTCGAGCAGTTCGAAGACGTCGAAGTCGAGCATCTGCAGGATGCGGTCGGCGGTGCGTTCCTCTGCGGGGAGCTTGGACCACTCGTTGAACACCGTCTGCGCGTCGCGGAACACCCGCTCAACCGATGTCGAGAGCGTGAGCTTCGCGGCGAGGGTGTCGCTCTCGCCTTCGTACGCCAGCTGCAACTGATTCTTGAGGTCGTTGAATCGGTTGTTCACCGGTGTCGCAGACAGCATCAGCACTTTTGTCTTCACGCCTTCGCGAATGACCTGCCGCATGAGGCGCTGGTAGCGCGACTCCTTCTCTTCGGCGTAGTCGGCGTTGCGGAAGTTGTGCGACTCGTCGATGACGACGAGGTCGTAGTTGCCCCAGTTGATGCGATCCAGGCGGAGCCCGAGTGACTCTCCCCGGGTGCGGGAGAGGTCGGTGTGGGCGAGGACGTCGTAGTTGAACCGGTCGCTCGCAAAGATGTTTGTCGTGAGGTTGGCGTTGTAGTTCGTCCAGTTCTCGGCGAGCTTCTTCGGAGCCAGAACGAGGACGGACTTGTTGCGCAGCTCGTAGTACTTGATGACCGCCAGCGCGGTGAATGTCTTCCCGAGCCCGACGCTGTCGGCGAGGATGCAGCCGTTGTAGGTCTCGAGCTTGTTGATGATTCCGGTCGCGGCGTCCCGCTGGAAGTTGTAGAGGCTCTGCCAGACCTTCGTGTCCTGATAGCCGGTGCGGTCGTTGGGGAGCACGTCTTCACTGATGTCGTCGAGGAACTCCGCGAAGAGGTTGTAGAGGATGAGGAAGTAGATGCGCGCCGGGGAGTTCTCGGCGTACACGCTCGCGATGTGGTCGTGCACCGCATCTGTGACGTCGTTCAACTGCGCGGGGTTTGCCCAGATCTGGTCGAACACGGCGAGGAACGCCTGCGTCTCGGCCGGCCCCTCGAGCTTTGTGACCAGGTTGGATACGGAGTTGCCGCGCTCGTAGCCGAGGTCCGCTGTGGTGAGGCCCTGGAGCTGGAGGTAGGCAGCCTGATCGTCGACCACAGCGAACTGCTGCATCTGACTGCCGGTGGCGTTCGAACGGAACGTGACCTTGTCGCGCACCCAGGCGGCGCACTCGCGCGCGATAGCGCGCTGCGTCAGTTTGTTGCGGAGGCGGATCTCGAACTCCGACCCGTAGAGCGATGACTCGGCCTGCGGGATGAAGAACTCGCGCCGGTCCTTGCGCAGCTTGTCCATCGCCTGCCCGTTGCTGAACGACGGCGACGTGAAGATGAACTCCAGCTCCGCGACGTGTTCGAGTTCCTTACGCAGCGCTTCGAACGCGAAGATCGAGAACGTCGCAGCGGCGATGCGAACTTTCGATCCTCTGCGAATCTCACCCTTGAGGTCATCGCCGAGAAGCTCGGAGACGTTGTCGATGATCCGCATGACTAGGCGACGCCCCCTGCGCTGCCTCCACCGCGCACCCAGGCATCAACCTCACTGGCCTGGAACTTCCAGAGGCGCCCGACCTTATGAGCCGGCATCCCCTTGTCGGCGATCCATGCGTAGACGGTGTCCTTCGTGACGCCCAGGTGCTCGGCGATGTCGTCGGCAGAGAGCCACGGCTCTGACATTCACGCCCCCATGCGGATTGAGCCGGATGTATCCGGGTATGGCCGAGCTTATCGCCAATGTGATCGCCACTCGCGCTTCTGCGGCAGGATGGGCTCGGGGACTCACCACCCGCGGAACCAGCGCGGCGACCATCGGAGGCAGGTCTTGTCGAAGTACACAGTTCAGCAGCACTCGGTGGAGACTCTTCTCACCTGGGTGAAAACCGGGCAGGTAGCGATCCCCGAGATGCAGCGTCCGTTCGTGTGGGACTCCACAAAGGTCCGTGACCTGCTCGACTCGCTGTACAACGGTTTTCCGATTGGCTACCTCATCACGTGGCAGAGCGCAGATGTGGGGCTGAAAGACGGTTCTACGTCCTCATTTCGCCAGATCCTGATCGATGGCCAACAGCGCATCACCGCAATGACGGCCGCGCTGGTCGGCCAATTCGTGATCGACAAGAGCTATAAGCGAAAGCGCATCAAAATCGCGTTCAACCCCACAACCGAGCAGTTCGCGACCCTTACTCCAGTGATCGACAGGGACAGCGCATGGATTTCGGACGTCGCTGATTTTGTCAACGCAACCTCGACGTTCTCAGCGACGAAGGCGTACATGGACGCCAATCCCCTCGTGGACGTTGCGCACATCGAACAGGCCCTCCAGCGTCTCTCGGCTATCAAGCAGGCTCAGGTCGGCATCATCACCCTCGCTGAAGACCTCGACATCGAGACGGTCACCGAGATCTTCATCCGCATCAACTCCAAAGGCGTACCGCTAAGTAGCGCCGACTTCGCCATGAGCAAAATCTCGAGCCACGGTCAGCTCGGGAGCAACCTGCGGAAGCTGATCGACTACTTCTGCCATCTCTCGGTCGCGCCGCATGTCTTCTCCGACATCGCCGAAAACGACACGGGCTTCGCGGCGTCTGGCTATCTTCCCGCCATCGCATGGCTGAAGAATGACAACTCGGACCTCTACGATCCGACGTACACGGATGTCATCCGCGTGGCTGGGATCAAGGAGTTCTCGCGCGGCAAGGTCGCCGCCCTGGTCAGTGTCCTCTCCGGCCGCGACTTCGAGACCCGAACGTTCAGCGAAGAGTTAGCAGTCGAGTCATTCGACCGGCTGGAACGGGTCTTGCTCGAGATCGTCAACCAGTACAACTTCCAGCAGTTCACATTGACTATCAAGTCGGCGGGATTCATCTCGCCGCGGCTCGTCAGCTCGAAGAACGCACTGAACTTTGCCTACGCGCTATATCTCAAGCTACGAACGGAGAAGAAGCTCAACGAGGGCGAGGTGAAGTACGTCGTGCGCCGATGGTTCGTCATGTCTCTGCTAACCAGCCGGTACACGGGGAGCTTCGAGACCGCGTTCGAAGCCGATATTCGTCGGATCAACGAGGCTGGTGCACTCCAGGCGCTCCGCGACATCGAGGCCTCGCAACTCGCGGACAACTTCTGGGATGTTGCCCTCCCAATGGATATGGAGAGCTCCAGCGTACGCAGTCCGTACTTTCTCGCGTTCCTCGTGGCACAGATTCATGAGGGATCCCGTGGGTTCCTCTCAAAAAACGTGACAGTAGGCAGCATGATCGAGGAGGTCGGCGACATCCACCACGTCGTCCCGAAAAACTACCTCGTCAAGCACGGAGTCAACGACCGTAGCGACTACAACCAAATCGCCAACTTCGCGCTCACCGAAACCCCGATCAACATCGCGATCAAAGACAAGGAGCCCGGCGACTACATGTCGCTAGTCGATGCTCAGATCGCGGACGGCACCCTCCGATTGGGCGAGATTACGACCAACTCGGAGCTAGAGGTGAATCTGCGAGACAACGCGATTCCTTCGAGCCTGAGAACGACGACAGCCGAGTCGTATCAAGCATTTCTCAAGGAGCGACGCTTCTTGATGGCTCAGGTCATCAAGAACTACTACCTTGCCCTTTAGGCGGCACGGGGATCGAGCGAGACATGAACGACCGCCGGAAGGTTGAAGTCGTGGGTGCCGTCATCGTCCGCGGTGGATTGATTCTCTCCGCACGGCGCGGACCACAATCGCGGCTACCCGGCCTCTGGGAGTTTCCCGGTGGCAAGATCGAACCTGGCGAAACGGCGCTTCAAGCCCTTGAGCGCGAGATTCGCGAGGAGCTCGACTGCGAGGTGGACGTTGGAGAAGAACTCACGACGACCACCTATGCGTACGACTTCGGAGACATCACGCTCACGACCTTCTGGTGCGAGCTGCGCTCCGGCACTCCCCGCCTCACCGAACACTCCGAAGTTCGGTGGATGCACCCAGCAGAGCTCGACTCGATCGAGTGGGCATCGGCAGATATCCCCGCGGTTCGGCTGATTGTGGAGTCCAGCTAGGGGCGCACCAGCTCGAAAGAATCGCCGTCGCGAGCGGCAAGCGTGATACCGAGATCTGCGGAGAGGCCCATGAGGTCCGCTTCGGCACGTCCGGGCAGCAGGATCATTGGGGTCGTAACTGTGTCGAGTGCTCGTGCATTGTGCGCGTAGTCGAGCACCTGTCCGATCGCCATTCGCACGTACTCCCGGCCCGTGGACTTCTTTGCCTCGGCAAGCCACCCCTCGGACTCCACGTACATGTCGGGCTCGATGATGGTTCCGGCGACGGGCAACCGGAGCCGGCTCGGAGGCGTGCCGCGTTCCTCGAGCCAGCGTCCGAAATCGGCCTGCAACTGAAACTCCACCCGGGAAACGACGCGATCACCGGGAGGCAGCTGCGTGCCATCTGCGGGGACGCTGACATCTGACGCGTCCGGCGGGTCCCACCGCACGACTTGAGGCTTAAGCAGGCGGAGTTTGCCAGGGTTGGGCGACAACAGCGACGTGCTCGCATCCAGCGGAACCAGATTGAAGACGATCGCGCGTCGGAGGATGCCGTCCTCGCCGGGGATCTCCTGGAATGTACAGACCGGGTCGCCGGTGGTGAACGCACCGACGTATGTCGCATATGGGGATTTCGCGCTGAAGACCCGAACAATCCGACCCTCATCAGCAGCGTTGAGCAGCGCTCTGTTGCCGTGCGTGAATTCTTGATCGCCGGACTGCCCTTCCCCGGTGTAGGCGAAACTGCCGTCTGCTTGCAGTCCTTCGTGGAGGTCGTATCCGTAGCGGGAGCCCCGAGCAGGGTTGGTGAAGATGAAGATGTCGCTGGTCTTGCGTGACGTGGAGATTCCGCCTTGCTGCCCGCCGCCGTACTGGCGGTGAATCGCGCGTCTGCGGGCCTTGTCACCGATCTCGAGCGCCCACTCAGGCGGACCCTCATGCGATTCGAGTCGAGAACGCACTTCCTCCGTCTGGAAATCATCGAGCGCCCAGCGGGTGCGATCGTCAGGCAGAGTCCCGTACAGGGAACGAAGGATGTCGCGAACGCGCTTCTGGGGAACCCCGTACTCCAAGGCCAGAGTGGCCGGCGTCGTGGGTTCCATGAGCTGAGCGTATCCACAGATCCGGATCCCAACGCTCAGATCTCGCCTACGAAAAGACGGAACACCTGATCAGAGGAAAAACCAAGGGTGCCCCTGGAGGGACTCGAACCCCCAACCCTCTCCTTAGGACGGAGCTGCTCTTCCATTGAGCTACAGAGGCAGGCGGGTTCGAGTCTAGCCTCCACGCGCGGGCGGCGACCGCGGCATCCTGGGTCATCCCTCACGTGCGGGTAGGGTCGACGCATGGACCGCCCGAGCCTCCGCGGTCTCGCCGCAGCCCTCCTCCTCGCGGCCCTCGCCCTGTCGTCGGCGTCCTGCACAGCCGCGCCAACGACGCCCCCGGCGTCCGACGCATCAAGCGCGACGGCCACGCCGGACACCCCGTCTCAGCAGCCCACACTCCCCCCGGTCGGCGCCCTGTTCGACTACCAGCTCGGCGGGGCGTACCCGCCACCGCCGGGCGTCGAGATCGTCGCCCGCGACCGCACCGCCGCACCCGCCGACGGCATGTACAACATCTGCTACATCAACGCGTTCCAGACCCAGCCCGGCGAACTCGACACGTGGCCGGCCGACCTCCTGCTGCGCGACGCCGACGGCGACCCGATCCACGACCCCGACTGGCCCGACGAGGTGATCGTCGACACCCGCCGGCCCGACGCGGTCGCGGCGATCGTCGGGCCGTGGATCGATGGGTGCGCCGCTGCCGGGTACAACGCCGTCGAGTTCGACAACCTCGACACCTACACCCGCACGGGCGACCTCCTCAGCCGCGACGACAACCTCGCTCTCGCCCGCCTGCTCGTCGCCCGCGCGCACGATGACGGGCTCGCCGCAGGGCAGAAGAACGCCGCCGAAGACGCCGCGCTGCTGCACGAGCAGGCCGGCTTCGACTTCGCGATCACCGAGGAGTGCGTCGCCTACGACGAGTGCGGCGCGTACACCGACGTCTACGGCGAACACGTCCTCGCGATCGAGTACCCCGACACGCTCACCGAACCCTGGTCGGAGGTCTGCGCCCGCACCGACCTGCCCGCCTCCCTGATCCTGCGCGACCGCGACCTCGTCACACCCGACCGCAAGGACTACGTCTTCGAGACCTGCCGCTGAAGCGGCTGAACCCCCGCCGAACGCGAGCGAGGCTCAGCCGAAGATCCGCCGCCACACGTTCGTGTCGGCGAGGTCGAGCAACTCGTCGCCCCGCCCCGACAGCACGGTCTTCAGCGCCCACACGGTGAAGCCCTTCGCCTGCTCGGCCGTGATCGACGGCGGCATCGACAGCTCGTTGCGCGCGGTCACGACATCCACGAGCACCGGCCCGTCGGTTGCGAGCGCCCGCTCCAGCGCCGGCTTCAGGTCCGCGCCCTTCTCCACCCGGATGCCCGTGATGCCGATCGCCTCGGCGATGGCCGCGAAGCTCGGGTTCTCGAGCCCCGTGCCGAAGTTCACGATGCCGGCCGCCTTCATCTCCAGCTCGACGAAGTTCAGCGACGAGTTGTTGAACACGACGATCTTCACCGGCAGGTCGTTCTGGTGGATCGACAGCAGATCGCCCAGCAGCATCGCAAGACCCCCGTCACCGGCGAGCGCGATCACCTGACGCGACCGATCGGATGCCTGCGCGCCGAGCGCCTGCGGCATGGCGTTGGCCATCGACCCGTGCAGGAACGACCCGAGCAGGCGCCTCTGACCGTTCATCGTGAGGTAGCGCGACGCCCAGATGACGGGGCTGCCGACATCCGCTGTGAACACGGCATCCTCATCGGCCAACTCGTCGAGCAGCTTCGCGACGTACTGCGGGTGGATCGGCTCCTTGCCGTCGTCGACGGCCAGGCCGTCGAGCTCCTTCCGCGTCTTGCGGTAGTGCGCCACGGCATCCTTCACGTGCGCGTCGCTGCGGTCCGCCTCGATCAGCGGCAGGAGCGCCGCGGCGGTCTCCCGGACCCCGCCGACGAGCCCGACGTCGATCGGCGTGCGACGGCCCAGCTGCTCGCCGCGGATGTCGACCTGCACGATCTTCGCCTTGCCCGGGTAGAACTGCCGATACGGGAAGTCGCTGCCGAGGATCAGCAGCGCATCGCATTTCTCCATCGCCCGGTACCCCGACGAGAAGCCGAGCAGCCCCGTCATGCCGACGTCGAACGGGTTGTCCCACTCGATGTGCTCCTTGCCGCGCAGGGCGTGCACGATCGGCGCCTGCAGCCGCTCGGCGAGCGCGACGACTTCATCGTGCGCCCCGGCGACGCCGGCACCGGCGAGGATCGTCACCCGCTTCGCGCCGTTGAGCACGTCGGCGGCAGAGGCGAGGGATGCCTCATCGGGCAGCACGACCGACGACGTCCCGACGATCGGTGCGGTGAGGCGGCGATCCGGGGCATCCGCGAAGAACACGTCACCGGGAACGACCACGACCGCGACACCGCGCTTTTCGATGGCGGTGCGCATCGCGATCTCGAGCACCCACGGCAGCTGCGACGGGTCGCCGACGAGCTCGGAATAGACGCTGCACTCGCGGAACAGCTCCTGCGGATGCGTCTCCTGGAAGTACGTGCTGCCGATCTCGGCCGACGGGATGTGCGAGGCGATCGCGAGCACCGGCACCCGATTGCGGTTCGCGTCGAACAGTCCGTTGATGAAGTGCAGATTGCCGGGGCCGCAGGAGCCCGCGACCACGGCGAGCTCGCCGTTCAGCTCGGCATCCGCGCCCGCCGCGAACGCCGCCGCTTCCTCATGGCGCATGTGCAGCCACTGCAGGCCGCCCTCCTTGTCGCGGTCGCGCCGCAATGCATCGGTGAACGCGTTCAGGGAGTCGCCCGGAAGGCCCCACACGCGGGTCACCCCCGCGCGCTTGAGAGTCTCGATGAAGAAGTCCGCAACATTCGTCATGTCACCACGCTAACCCCGCACTCCCCCGCCCGGGCAAGGGGGTTGCAACGCGACCGCGCGTCGTCAGGTGCCAGGCAGCAATGCGTCCCGGATCAGTTGCACGAGGGCCTCCGCGGCCGCGCTGAGCGTGCGCCGCCGCGCCCATGCCAGCGAGAGATCGAACGGGGGCACGGCGTCTTCCGCGGACACGACCCGGGCGCCCGCGATCGAGTCGGCGACGGCGAACCGCGGCACGAGCGCGAGACCGAGGCCCTGCGGCACATACTGCGCAGCCGTCGAGATCTCCGCCACCTCGATGAGCACGCGCCGCGAGACCCCGGCATGCGCGAACGCGTCGTCGACGATGCGACGCGACCCGTACCCCGGCGGCAGATCGACGAAGCTCTCCCCCTCGAGGTCGGCGAGCGTCACGGCATCCCGCGCGGCGAGCGGATGCGTGTCGGGGACGACGAGCGTGTACGGCGACGAGGCGACGACCTCGCCCTGCAGCGTCGCAGGGAGTCCGTCCACGGCGGCGAGCAGCGCGAGGTCGATCTCGCCGCGCTCGAGCTGTGCGACAAGGCCCGACGACCCGAGACCGGTCGCCCGCAGCTGCAGCACGACGGCCGGATGCCGCGCATGGAACGCTCCGAGCAGGCTCGGCACGTCGACGAGGTCGACCCCCGTCATGAGCCCGACGGTGACGGTGCCGCGCAGTTCGGTGCCGGCCGTCGCGACCGCCTCGCCGAGCTCGCGCATGCGCTCGAGGACGTCCCGGGAGCGCACGAGCAGCTCCTCGCCCGCCCCGGTCAACCTGATCTGACGATGCGAACGGTCGAAGAGTGCCACGCCGAGCTCGCGTTCGAGCTCTCGCACCGTCGTCGACACCGCGGACTGCGCAAGCAACAGCCGATCCGCGGCCCGTGTGAAGCTCATCTCCTGCGCGACGGTGACGAAGACGGAGAGGTGACGGACATCCATACGTCGATCATGCCCCGCTCGGACGGGTGGTGCGGAGCATGATCCGGATGCCTCACGACGCGTCGACCCATCTCTGGATCAGATCAGTCGCATCGCCATCGCCGTCTTCCTCGTCGCAACCGCCGGACGGACGATGGAGGCATGAGCATCGCACCGCCCGTCCCCGCCGCACCGACCACCGCCCCGGTCCTCCAGGCCGCGGACGGTCCCGGCACGGCGCGACCGGTGCTCGACCGTGCAGCCGACCGTGTGGTGGAGGTGCTGCGCGCCCACGGCGTCAGGTGGGTGTTCGGCGTGCCGGGAGCGAAGATCGACCCCGTGTTCGACGCCCTCGCCGCCGTGCAGGGTGAGAGCGGCGCGCCGCAGCTCGTGACCTGCCGGACGGAGCAGAACGCCGTGTTCATGGCCGCCGCGGTGGGGCGGCTCACCGGCATCCCGGGCGTCGTGCTCGTCACGAGCGGGCCGGGCACGACGAACCTCGCCACCGGACTTCTCACGGCGACCACCGAAGGCGACCCCGTCGTCGCGATCTGCGGCGCCGTCTCGCGGTCGCAGCACCTGAAGCGCGCGCACCAGGCGATGGATGCCGTGGGCATGCTGCAGACCGTCACGGTGTCCGCCTGCGAAGTGACCGCCCCCGACAACGTCGCCGAGGCGATCGTCAACGCGTTCCGCGCGGCGACCCGCGAACCCCACGGGGCGGCGGCCGTCGTCCTGCCCTACGACGTGTCGACGGCGCGCAGCGCGATCGGCTTCTCCGACCCGATCGTCCCGGCCGCGGTCGGTGGCGCGGCGCGCGCGTCGATCGCCGACGCAGTCACGCTCCTGCGCGACGCGCGGTTCCCCGTGATCCTCGCCGGCGCGCGCAGCGGCGCACCCGAGACGGTCGCGGCACTTCACGAGCTGCTGCAGGTGACCGACCTGCCCGTCGTCGAGACGTTCCAGGCGGCGGGTATCGTCTCGCACGAGCTGGAGGATCATTACCTCGGCCGCGTCGGCTTCGCCCGCAACCAGCCCGGCGACGTGCTCCTGCACCACGCGGATCTCGTCCTGACCCTCGGCTACGACCCCGTGGAGTTCGTCCCGGCCGAATGGAACCTCGCCAACACGCGCCGGCTCGTCCACGTCGACACCGCGTCGGCCGACATCGACAACGACTACCGGCCGACGGTCGAGCTCGTCGGCGACCTCGCCACGACGCTCCGCGACCTCACCGCCGAGCTCCTCGCGGCGGGCGGTCTCGCCCCGCGCGGTGCGGATGCCGAGCACATCGTCGCCCGGGAGCGCACCCGCCTCGCCGAGAACACTGATCTCGGCGATCCCGACCACGACGACGCCTTCGGCCTCGATCCGGTCGCCGTCGTCGCCGGCATCCGCGCGGCCTCTCCCGATGCGACGACGGTGCTGTGCGATGTCGGATCGAACTACCTGTACATGGCGCGCCACTTCCGCACCTATCGCCCGCGGTCGCTGATGTTCTCGAACGGTCAGCAGACTCTCGGGGTCGCCCTGCCGTGGGCGATCGCGGCGAGCCTCGCCGATCCCGCCGGGCCGGTCGTGTCGGTCTCGGGCGACGGGGGCTTCCTGTACTCGGCGGTCGAACTGGAGACCGCCGTGCGACTCGGCACGTCGTTCACCCACATCGTCTTCAACGACTCCGCCTACGACATGGTCGCCTTCCAGCAAGTCGAGAAGTACGGCCGCACCGCCGCCGTCGAACTCGGCGCGTACGACGTGGTCGCATTCGCCGAATCGTTCGGCGCGCACGGCCACCGGGTCACGCGCATCGCCGACCTCGTCCCGACGATCGAGGCCGCACTCGCAGAACCCGGGCCGTCCGTCATCGACGTGCCGGTCGACTACCGCGACAACCTGCGGCGCCTCGGCGGCGACCTGCTCGCCGACGTGCTGCTTTGACCCCCTTCCGGGCGGCGGCGCTGAGTTCCGCGCCGCCATTCGGGCCCAACCCCGGCACCCCCGCCTGACTCCGCGCCGCCTCCCCCCGGTCGTTGAGCGAGGCGCCGCAGGCACCGAGTCGAAACGTCCCACCCCGCCACGGCACACCCCGCCAGATCTCACCCCTCCCCACAAAGGACCGCACATGCCCACCGACGAACGCCGCACCCTCTTCCAGACGAGCCTCATGGCCGCCCTCCTCGACGGCATCTACGAGGGCGACATGACCACCGGCGAACTGCTCGAGCACGGCGACTTCGGCATCGGAACCTTCAACGCCCTCGACGGCGAGATGGTCGTGATCGACGGCATCGCCTACCGCCTGCGCGGCGACGGCACCGCCACGGCGGCCCCCGCCGATGCGGCGACGCCCTACGCCGTCGTCACCGACTTCGTGCCGACGATCACGCGCGACCTGCCCGACGGCGCCACCCGCGCCGAGGCGTCGGAGGCGATCGATGCGATCACGGCATCCGCGAACTACATGTACGCCCTCCGCATCACGGGGCGCTTCCGCCAGATCACCGCGCGCACCGTCACCCGCCAAGAGCGCCCCTTCCGCCCCATGACCGAGGCGACCGACGACGACGCCGTGCTGCAGTTCGACGACGTCGACGGCACGGTCATCGCATTCCGTACGCCGCTCTACGAACAGGGCATCGGTGTTCCCGGATGCCACGCGCACTACATCGACGACAGCCGCACCCACGGCGGTCACGTCCTCGACTTCACGCTCGAACACGGCAAGGTCGAGCTGTGCCTGTGCACCGACCTGCACTTGCGCCTGCCCCTCACCGCGGAGTTCCGTGAGGCGGCGCTCTCACCCGACGACCTCCACGCCCAGCTCGCCAAGACCGAGCAGCACGTCGGGCGCGCCTGACCCTCGCCGGGGTGCCGCGGGCGGCTTGCGGTACCCCGGCGAGCTTGATGACGGCTGCACTCATCGGAAGTCCCTCGAACGGTGGCGCACCCCGACGCGCAGATCCTCGAAGGCATCCGCGAGGAGGTTCGTCACCCCTTCCGGCGAGCGCTCCAGCATCCCCCGCACGATGAGCGCCGGCGAATCGCGCAGCACCCGGCGGTACCTGTCCCACACCCCCTTCGAACACACCACGTTGACGAGCCCGTGCTCGTCTTCGATGTTCAGGAACGTGATACCCGATGCCGTCGCCGGTCGCTGCCGGTGCGTGACGAGACCCGCCACCTCCACGCGCCTCCCCACCTCATGCGTGCGCAGCTCCCGCGAGGTGAGTACGCCACGGGCATCCAACTGCGAGCGGTAGTGGGTCAGGGGATGGTCATCGGTCGAGATGCCCGTCGCCCAGAGGTCGGCCGCGAGGATGTCGTAGCTCGACTGGTCACCGAACAGCGGCGGCTGCACCGCGACGAGCGTGCCCTCCAGGAACTCGGTGCGGTCCTTCGCGGCGTCGCCGGCGAGCCAGAGCCCCTCCCGCCGCGAGATGCCCATGCTCTCGAACGCGCCCGCCGTGGCGAGTGCCTCGACCTGCGCCTCGGTGGCCCCCGTGCGCCGCACGAGGTCACGGAGGTCGCGGAACGGACCCTCCGCCTCGCGCGTGGCGACGATCCGCTCGGCCAGCGGCGCACCGACCCCGGTCACGGATGCCAGTCCCAGCCGCACCGCGAACGTGCCATCGCGCCGGTGCGCGGCGGACTCGTCGGGTGCGGCGGGGTCGAACGGCGCGACGGGCGGCTGACGGTGATCGGCGCAGGAGGGGCGGCCGGTCGGGGGTCTCGTGGGGTCGGGACGTTTCGACTCGGCGCCTGCGGCGCCTCGCTCAACGACCGGGGAGGGCGGCGGGGTGGGACGTTTCGACTCGGCGCCTGCGGCGCCTCGCTCAACGACCGGAGAGGGCGGCGGGGCAGCGGGGCGTTTCGACTCGGCGCCTGCGGCGCCTCGCTCAACGACCGGAGAGGGCGGCGGGGCGGGACGTTTCGACTCGGCGCCTGCGGCGCCTCGCTCAACGACCGGGGAGGGCGGCGGGGCGGGACGTTTCGACTCGGTGCCTACGGCGCCTCGCTCAACGACCGGGGAGTGCGGCGGCGGAGGAGGCGGCAGGGGCTCGAGGGTGGCATCGGCGCGCGAGGCGTGGAGGTCGGGGCGCAGCACCCGCACGCCGTGGCGTCGCGCGTCGGCGACGAGGGATGACGGCGAGTAGAACCCCATCGGCTGCGCGCGCAAGAGAGCCGCGAGGAACGCCGCCGGGTAGTGCAGCTTGAGCCACGACGACGCGTAGACGAGCAGGGCGAACGACAGAGAGTGGCTCTCGGCGAAGCCGAAGTTCGCGAACGCCTGGATCTTCGCGTAGATGTCATCGGCGGCATCCCCCACGAGCCCGTTCCGGGCCATCCCGGCGTACAGCTTCTCGCGGACCGATTCGATCCGTTCGATGCCGCGCTTCGATCCCATCGCGCGGCGCAGCACGTCGGCATCCTCGCCGGAGAGATCCCCCACAGCCATGCCCATCTGCATCAGCTGCTCCTGGAACACCGGGATCCCGAGGGTCCGCTCCAGCACCGGTTCGAGCTTCGGGTGCGCGTAGGTCACCTCCTCCTTGCCGAGCTTGCGCCGGACATACGGATGCACCGCACCACCCTGGATGGGCCCCGGGCGGATCAGTGCGATCTCGATCACGAGGTCGTAGAACCGCCGCGGCTGCAGGCGCGGCAGCAGCCCCATCTGCGCCCGCGACTCGACCTGGAACACCCCGATCGAATCGGCGCGGCACAGCATGTCGTAGACAGCCGCCTCCTCTTTGGGGATCGTCGCGAGCTCCCACCTCTCCCCCGTCGCCCCCGCGATGAGGTCGAACGCGTACTGGAGCGCCGCGAGCATGCCGAGCCCCAGCAGGTCGAACTTCACGAGCCCCATCCAGGCGGCGTCGTCCTTATCCCACTGGATGACGGTGCGGTTCTCCATGCGGGCGTGCTCGATCGGCACCACCTCGCCGACCGGCCGCTCGGTCAGTACCATCCCCCCGGAATGGATGCCGAGATGCCGCGGCGCCTTCATGAGCACGGCGGCATATTCCAGCACCCGCTCCGGGATGTCGTGCGCCCCCGCCACGGGCCCGTCCCAGCGCTCGACCTGCTTCGACCAGGCATCCTGCTGCCCCGGCGAATGCCCGAGCGCCTTCGCCATGTCGCGCACCGCGTTCTTCGGCCGGTACTGGATCACGTTCGCGACCTGCGCCGCCCGGTCCCGCCCGTACGTCTCGAACACCCACTGGATGATCTCCTCGCGCCGATCCGAGTCGAAATCCACGTCGATGTCGGGCTCCTCCTCGCGCATCGCGGAGAGGAACCGCTCGAACGGCAGGTTGTAGAAGATCGAGTCGATCGCCGTGATGCCGAGCAGATAGCAGACAGCGCTGTTGGCCGCCGACCCCCGCCCCTGGCACAGGATGCCGCGGCGCCGGGCTTCGGCGACGATGCCGTGCACGATGAGGAAGTACCCCGGGAAGTCCTTCTGCTCGATGACCGCGAGCTCGCGCTCGATGCGCGCCCGATCGGCCTCCGACGCATCGGGGTACCTGCGCGGCACCTCGCTCCAGACGAGCTCCCGCAGCCACGACATGGGCGTGTGCCCCTCGGGCACCGGCAGCTTCGGGAGCGCGGGCTTCGCGCGCCGCAGCGGAAAAGCGAGCTCGTCGGCGAGGGTCACGGTACGCGCGATCGCGCCCGGATAGCGGCGGAACCTCCGCGCCATCTCGGCCCCCGAACGCAGATGCGCGCTCGCGTGCGACGGCAACCACCCGTCGAGCTCGTCGAGACCGCGGTTCGCGCGCACGGCCGCGACGGCGGCGGCCAGCTGCACCCGCTCGGGAACGGCGTAGTGCACGTTGTTCGTCGCGACGACCGGCAGTGCACGTTCGGATGCCAGGGCGGCGAGCAGGTCGTTCATGTGCGTGTCGGCGGGATCGCCGTGGTCGATGAGCTCGACGTTCACCGCGTCACGCCCGAACAGGTCGACGAGTCGGTCGAGTTCCGCACCGGCCGCGGCCGGTCCGCCGTGTGCCAGCGCGCGGCGCACGGCTCCCTTGCGGCATCCGGTCAGGATCGCCCAGTGTCCGTCCGCCCGCTCCGCGAGATCGGCGAGGTCGTAGCGAGGCCGCCCCTTCTCGCCGCCGGCGAGCTGGGCGTGGGTGATCGCCGCGGCCAGCCGGTGATACCCCTCCTCCGCGCGGGCGAGCACGAGCAGGTGCGTCCCGTCGGGATCGGGTGGGCCGTTGCGCGACGGCGCGGGGCTGCTGAACCCCGTCAGGGCGCCGAGCCCCTCCGCCGCGCCGAGCGACAGCTCCGCCCCGAACACGGTCTTCACCTGCAGGTGCTCGGCCGCTTCGGCGAACCGGACGATCCCGTAGAAGCCGTCGTGATCGGTGACGGCGAGCGCGTGCAGCCCGAGCCGCTCCGCCTCCTCGACGAGCTCCGCAGGAGAGGATGCGCCGTCGAGGAACGAGAACGACGAGTGCGCGTGCAGCTCGGCATACGGCACCGCGTCGGCAGGGCGCACGATCGGCGGCGGCTCATACGACCCGCGCTTGCGGGAGAACGCGGGGCCGTCGCCCCCATCGGGTTCGGGCGGGCGGCCGCTCAGCAGTCGCTCCATCTCCGACCAGGTCACGGAGGGGTTGTGGAAGCCCATCAGTCATACACCCCCTCGGCATGCCAGACGCCCTCCTCGCAGACGAGCAGCCAGGCCGCCTCGTCGGTGTCGACCAGTTGGAACCGATGCGCGTGCCGTGCCCGCACGGCATCCCACCCCCGCTCGATCACCGGCCAGGGCCCCGCCCAACGCCGGATGCCCCGTTCGCGACCGCCCGCCACGAGCCTGGCCGGGGTGGCCGTGAGCTCACCGCGTGCGTCGACGGCCACCATGTCGCCGTCGCCGTCGAGCACCGCGACCGGCAGCGACGGCGTGAACACGGTCGTCGGCAGCGGACCCGGGAGTCGCCCCGGCCACGGCGGCTCCGCCGCCCGTGCCACCCGTCCGCCCCGGCGCGCCCCACCAGACGCACCCGCCCGAGCCTGACCCCGAGCGCCACCCCGTGCCTCCGCCCGCCCGTCCCGGCGCCGATCTCCCCAGGGCACCAGCTGCTGCCGCTCTCCGAGCCACCGCCCGTCCCCGATCTCGGGGGTGAGCACCCCCTGATGCCCGAGCATCGCCTGCACGCGCGACAGGGCATGGTGCACCCGCTCCTCCGGCCCCGAACCGAACAGCCGGGCGGTGTGGTGCGCCGCGGCATCCACCCCTTCTGGCTCGATCCGCACGGATGCCACGGCGCTGCGCAGCCCCTGCTCCGCGAGCTGCCAGCGCACCCGGTCGACGATCGCCGCCGCGTCGAAGGCGCCCGGGTGCAGCCAGACCCGGTCGCTGCGATCGCCACGCTCCCCCGTGAGCACGACGCGCAGCTCGGTGCACACGAGATCCCGTGCGCCGAGGCGCTCGGTGAACTCCTCCGCCGGCACGCGCATCCCGAACGCGACCTGCTCGCCGAGTTCCACGGGCGGCTCGAACACGACCTCGCGGTGCAGTTCGGGCGGTGGGGTGCGCACCGCGACGGGGCGCGGATCGTTCCCGGATGCCAGGGCGTGCAGCCGCATGCCGGGCGCGCCGAAGCGCTCCGTGAGGCGGTCGGCGCCGAGGGCGGCGACCTGGCCGAGCGTCTGCACCCCGAGCCGCCCCAGCAACGACGAGAGCGACGGGCCTTCGCCGTCGAGCACCACCGCGGACAGCGGCGCGAGGAACGGCGCCGCCTGCCCGGCCGGCACGATCCGCACGGGATCCCCCGGCCCCGTGCCCACCCGCGCCGCCTGCTCGGCGGTGAACGTGCCGTCGGCGATCCCGACGCGCACGTCCGCGACTCCGCAGGCCGCAACCGCGCCGGCGAGCACCGTCGCGGCCGCCGCCTCACCGCCGTAGAAACGCGACGGCCCCTTCGCGTGCAGGGCGACGAGACCCGGATGGATGAGCTGCACCCCGGGCGCCTGCTCCTCGACGGCGGCGATCACCGGCGCGAACGCCCGATGATCGCGCACCGGATCGGCCTCCACGACGATCAGCTGCGGACAGCGCGCCTGCGCATCCCGGCGGCGCAGCCCCCGGCGCACCCCCTCGCCGCGCGCCGCCGCCGAACATGCCACGACGGCACCCTTCTCGAACACCGCGACGGGCGCACTCGTGTCCAGGGGATCGTCGCCGTCGCGCGTGAGCGCCACGATCGGCCAGTCCGGCACCCAGACCACGACCGTGCGCCCCGCGGGAGTCGCACTCATACCGCCCTCGCCATCGGGATCGGCGCGGGGACCTCCGCCGGGCGCAGCGGCTCGGTGAACCGGGAGGCATCCGACACGTCGCCGCGGGCATCCGGCAGCAGCACCCGCCCCGTGCGCGGCACGGGGAAGCGGCGGCTCGTCACCGTCACGGTGAGCTCCCGCTCCTCGAGGAGCCCCCACCCCTCACCGAGCCCCGTCCAGGATGGGTCGCCGACATCGATCATGGCCTCGGTCTGCGGCCACGGCCCCTGCACGAGCAGCACGGCCTCCCGCTCGCGCATGCGGGCGGCGAGGCGCGAGATGTCGGCATCCTTCGCCCGCGCGGGCGGGCGCACCGCCACGACGGGGAGCACATCGGCGATCGCCGCCGTGACCGCGAGCCACCGGTCGCCCGGGTCGGGCACGAGCACGAGACGCGACAGGTCGACCCCCGCCGCCTGCGCCGCCTCCGCGCCGAGGTTCGGCATGCCCACCGCGGCGCACCAGGAGCCGTTCTGCGAGGGGCGGGCGAGGAGGGCGAACAGGAGGGAGCCCGAACGCCCGAGCGAATACGAGGCACCGGCGCGCAGCCCGCCGCCGGGGAGCAGCGTCGCCAGCGCCGGCGGCACCGGCAGCACGGGCGCATCGAGGCGACGCCCCTGCATGCGCGCCATCTGCGCCCGCAGGCTCTGCACCGCCTCCGCGTTCGCCACGGTCGACCTCATCCATTCAGATTAGAACATGTGTTCTAGTCTCTCAATCCGATGAGATCGAAGATAATCACGACATCCGACATCGCCTGTCGGAGCATCAGGCCCGAACGCCCGAGCCGCAGCACCGAGCGCGGATGCCGAACGTCAGGCGGCGAGCGAGAGGTACGGCTCCCAGGAGGGCTCGGTGCGCTCGGTGCCCCGCACGGTCCACTGCGACCCGCGCGGCGGCTGCGGCACCCACCGCAGGTCCCACCCCATCTCCTGCGGTGTCCGGTCGCCCTTCATGTTGTTGCACCGCAGGCAGCACGCCACGAGGTTCTCCCACGAATCCGCCCCACCGCGCGACCGCGGCAGCACGTGGTCGATCGTCGTCGCCCCCTTGCCGCAGTACGCGCACCGGTGCGCGTCGCGGCGCAGCACCCCGCGGCGCGTCACGGGAACTCTGCGCGCACCCGGCATCCGCACGTAGCGCGTCAGCACGATGACCGCCGGTCTGTCCACCGAACCGCGGATCCCCCATACCGGGCTCTCGTCGATCCGCTCGATGACGGTGGCCTTCTCGTTCATGACGAGCACCAGGGCCCGCTTGAACGACACGACCGCGAGCGGCTCGTATCCGGCATTCAGAACCAGTGTGCGCATGCGTCGTCCTCTCGAACGGGCACGAAAAAAGGCGCTGTCATCATGACAGCGCCTTGTTCGCGTGGCAGAGGCCACGGCAGTCGTGCACGTAATGCCGGAGGACATAGCGACCTGTGTCCATCGGCTCCCCCTCGGCTTCTTGTACGAGCGTCGGGATCAGGCTAACGCAGTCAGCCGACGTTGGCCTGCAGGAAACTCTCCGCGTTGGTCCAGGCGCCGTTGACGTAGATCTCCAGGTGCAGGTGCGTACCGAACGCGCGGCCCGTGTCGCTCACCTGGCCGATGAGCTGGCCGGCGCTGACGGTCTCGCCGACCGTGACGCGACGCGAGCCGTAGAGCATGTGCGCGTACAGCGACGTCACGCTCTGACCGCCGATGTTGTGGGCGATCTTGACGTACACACCCCACCCGGGACCGTTCTCGCTCGACGCGACGACGACACCGTCGGCGATCGAGTAGATCGGGGTACCGCGGTCGACCATGTAGTCGGTGCCCTTGTGGCCCGCGTACGGCGTGCCGAAGTTGTTGAAGAACGGAAGCGGACGCACGACGGATCCGGCGGGGGCGATCGCGTTGGCGAGCGACCCGCTGTACATCGAGGCCGAGTTCGACGCGGTCGTCGCGGCGGCCGCGATGCGGGCCGCGGCGGCCGCCTTGGCCTTCTCCTCGTCCTTCTTCGCCTGGATCTCCTCGGGCGTGGTGGCCGAATAGCTGCCGCGCTCGAGTGCGACGGCGGTCGGCTCGGATGCCACGACGAGCGACTGCGCGTTGTCGGCGGCGACCTGCTGCAGCGTCGTCACGGCCGCTTCGGCGGGAGCGGCGCTGCCGGTGGCCGCGAAGGCTGCGGGAACGGCGACCGTGCCGACCAGCGCAGCCACGGCGGCGACGGTGAGGAAGCTGCGCGCGGCGGAGGGCTTGCCTGCCGCACGGCGCTGGGCGCGCGTGGGGCGGGCGACGGCCGTCTCGCGGACAGCGGGGGTCTTCGTGAAGGAGCTTCGCACGAGTCGACGGGCGCGGCGCTTCGGAGAGGTGGTCGTCGCTTCGGACTCGGGTGTCTCCTGCGACGGGTCAAACTGTTCAGCCAATTGTCCTCCGGCGCCTCTGCTCCTCCCCGGGGTGTGGGGCATTGCTGGTTCGTCGGCACTCAGTGTCGGGCACAGATGTACGGGTGTCACCGCGCGGACGACGAACCCAGGAGGCAATCCGTGTGGCGGTCCGTGGCGGGCTTCTCGCCAGGTGGACTTTTCGAGGCTACCCGAAGGTAACGAATAAGTCACGTTCGGATCTGCGCACCCAGGTCTCTCCCACCGGACGCCCAGGTCCGCGATGACGCTCAGGGGCGTGGTGCGGCATCCACCAGGAACACGTGCGAAGCGACTTCGACGGGGAGCTCCAGACCGTCGTCCTGCCCGTCCATCTGCACGAGCACGTACCCCTCGCTGAAGCGGAAGTCACCGGATGCCCCGGGGACCACGCCCGCGTCGCGCAGCTGGGTCAGCAGCTCCGGGTCGACCTGCACGGGCTCGGCGAGGCGTCGCACCGTGCCCGCGACGGGCCCGCCCGTCTCGTTCAGCAGGCGCACGAGACCGACGACGCCGTCGTCGAACGTGCGCGCCGGCGCGTCGCCGAGCTGATCGAGCCCGGGGATCGGGTTGCCGTAGGGCGATTCCGTCGGGTGGCCGAGCAGTTCGATCAGGCGCCGCTCCACGAGTTCGCTCATGACGTGCTCCCAGCGGCAGGCCTCGTCGTGCACGTACGCCCAGTCGAGCCCGATGACATCCGACAGCAGGCGCTCCGCGAGGCGGTGCTTGCGCATGACGTCGACGGCCTTCTGCCGACCTGCGTCGGTGAGGGCGAGCGAACGGTCGTCGGTGACGACGACGAGACCGTCGCGCTCCATCCGCCCCACGGTCTGCGACACGGTCGGGCCGGAGTGCCCGAGTCGCTCGGAGATGCGGGCGCGCAGGGGCACGATGCCCTCCTCCTCGAGTTCGAGGATGGTGCGCAGGTACATCTCGGTCGTGTCGATCAGATCGGTCATGGAAAGCCTTTTTGCACAGCTGGAAGTGGAGTTCCCAGCCTATCCGCTCCCCCTAGACTCAGGGCATGGCCCATGTCACGCTGCCCCGCGAGATCCTGCCCACCGACGGTCGTTTCGGCTGCGGACCTTCGAAGGTCCGTGCCGAGCAGCTGTCTGCTCTCGTCGGCCCCGGCGCCGTGCTCCTCGGCACCTCTCACCGCCAGGCGCCCATCAAGGGCCTCGTCGGCCAGGTGCGGATGGGTCTGTCCGACCTCCTGCGTCTGCCCGAGGGGTACGAGATCATCATCGGCAACGGCGGCGCGACCGCGTTCTGGGATGCCGCGTCGTTCGGTCTCATCGAGAAGCGCGCGCAGAACCTCGTCTTCGGCGAGTTCGGCGGCAAGTTCGCCCAGGCCGCAGGAGCCCCGTGGCTCGAGGCGCCCGACGTGCGAAAGGCCACCCCCGGTGCCAGCACGTCGCCCGAGGCCGTCGCCGGCATCGACGTCTACGCGTGGCCCCACAACGAGACCTCCACGGGCGTATCGGCACCGATCACGCGCGTGCACGGCGACGACGGCGCACTGACCGTGATCGACGCGACGAGCGCGGCCGGCGGCATCAACCTGAGCATCTCCGAGTCGGACGTGTACTACTTCTCGCCGCAGAAGAACCTCGGCTCCGAGGGCGGGCTGTGGTTCGCCGCGGTCTCGCCTGCCGCGATCGAGCGCATCGAGCGCATCGCGGCCTCCGACCGTTACATCCCCGAGTTCCTGAGCCTCAAGAACGCGCTCGACAACTCGCGCCTGAACCAGACGCTGAACACCCCCGCCGTCGCGACGCTGTTCCTCCTCGACAAGCAGCTCGAGTGGATCAACGGCAACGGCGGCCTCGGCTGGGCATCCGCCCGCACCCGCGAGTCCTCCGGCGTGCTGTACGACTGGGCCGAGTCGGTGTCGTACGCGACGCCGTTCGTCGCCGACCCCGCCGACCGCTCGCAGGTCGTCGTCACGATCGACTTCGACGACAGCGTGGATGCCGCGGCCGTGGCATCCAGCCTGCGCGCGAACGACATCGTCGACACCGAGCCGTACCGCAAGCTCGGGCGCAACCAGCTGCGCATCGCGACGTTCGTCTCGATCGAGCCGGACGACGTGCGTCAGCTCGTCAAGTGCATCGAATACACGATCGAGCACCAGCGCTGACGCGACAGGCCCGCGGTCGAGGCCCCGGCTCTCACGAGTCACCGTCCTCGATCGCGGTGCTTACTCGTCCTCGTCGTCGGTGACGTCGTCTAGGTCCTCGTCGGCAACGTCGTCGTCAGTGTCGCTGTCGTCGTCGTCCGCGTCGCTGTCGTCGTCCCCGTCGTCGAGCACGTCGATGTCGACGCCGTCGAGGTCGCCCGCATGCAGGATCGGCGAGCCGTCCTCGTCGAAGTCCGCCGCGTCGAGATCGTCGAGGTCATCGAGGTCGTCGTCCTCGTCGTCCTCGTCGTCCTCGGCATCGTTCGCGTCGTCGTCATCCTCGTCGAGGTCATCGCCCTCGGCGGCGGCGAGCTCCCGCTCCTCCGCGGCGAGCGCCGCCTGCGCGCTCTGATACTCGGCGAGACGCACGGCCCACGGCACCCATTCGGGAGCGAGGAGCGCACCGTCGCCCGGCAGCAGCTCGGCCTCGAGCACGGTCGGTTCCGACCCCTCGACGACGGCGACGCTCACGGTCCAGAACCAGCCCGGGTAGCCGAGCATCGTGTTCTCGAAGCGCAGCGACACGACGCCGCCCTCTTCGAGCGTGTAGCCGGCTGCCGGGCCGACCGTCGTCGCCGGCGTGATCTCGTGCAGCGCGGCGAGCGCCAGATCGTGCGCGGCGAGCAGACGCTCGTCGGCCGCCTGCGAGGACTCGGACTCAGGCGTCGAGGTCATCGGCCACCTTGCGCAGGATCGCCGCGACCTTCGCGCCCTGGCCGCCGTTCGGGTAGTGCCCGCGGCGCAGATCGCCGCCGACCTTGTCGAGGAGCTTCACGACGTCCTCGATGATGACGGCCATGTCATCGGGCTTCGGGCGATTGCGCTTGGCGAGGCTCACCGGGGCATCCAGCACCCGCACCGCGAGCGCCTGCAGTCCGCGCTTGCCGTCGGCGACGCCGAACTCGAGGCGCGTGCCGGCCTTCACCACCGTCCCTGCCGGAAGGACCGTGGCGTGCAGGAAGACGTCCTGGCCGTCATCGGTGGTGATGAAGCCGAAACCCTTCTCGTCGTCGTAGAACCTGACCTTGCCGGTGGGCATTGTGAAACCTCGCTGATCGTGCCCGCGGACGCGGACGCTCGTGACCGGGGACCGAACGGTCCCACGAGACCAGCCTACCGGCACCGACGCAACGCAGTAGGCTGGAGGGGATGCCTTCTTCCACGCCCACCCCGTCGCCCGGCGACCTGCCGGTTCGCCGCATCGACCGCATCCTGGCGTTCATGTCGCTCGGACTGCTGGTGCTCTCGATCGCGTGCTTCGTCGCGATCATCGTCGGCACGTGGTCGGGGATGAAGCAGGCCGACTACGGCACGGGTCTCTGGCCGATCGTGAGCGCCATCGTCTACATCGCGCCGATCGTGGCGTTCCTCCTGCTCGTGACGGTGCTCATCATGACCTTCATCAGGAAGGCGCGGGTCGGCAGGGACCGCTGACCGTGGCCGCCTCGGAGTCCCGCACCCTCGCGAACCTGCTCGCGACGCGCGACGACGCGTCGCTGGCGACCCTCCTGTCCGCCCGCGGTGTCTCGCCACGGGCCTCGTGGTCGGACGCGTTCGATGCGGCCGAGGACCTTCTCGACAACTCCTCGATCGCACGCGCCCTCGCCGACCTCACGGCGGACGAGGTGGATGCCCTGGTCGCCGCCGGTCCCGACGGCGCCGTCCCCGCCGGTGACGCGCGAGACGAACTCATCGTGCGCGCCCTCGCCGACGACGCGGGTCGCCCATGGCGGGTGGTCGCCGAGATGGTCGCCACCGGAGGTGGCGCCGGGACCGCGACCTCGGCTTCCGCACCGGCCTCCGAGCCCCTCGACGACCCGCGCGCCGAGGCGACCGGCGCCGCCGAAGCCGAGCGCGCGTTCGCGGCGGTCGGGTCCGTCGCCGACATCCTCCATGCCGCCCTCGCCGCCCCGCTCGCGCGGATCGGTGCGGGAACCCTCGGCGCGACGGACCGCCGACGCCTGATCGAGACGGGCGCCGTGACGGATGCCTCCGCCGCCGAAGACCTCGTCGCGATCGCCGAACGCGCGGGCCTTCTCGCTCCCGAGGACCGCTCCTTCCTCGTGACCGAAGCGGGGCTCACCTGGCTCGGCAGCAGCACCCTCGTCCGCTGGTCCGACGTGGCACAGCGTCTCCTCGCCGCGCTCCCCCGCGGGGTGCAGGGCGGTGTCCGGGGCGGCGGCGGATGGCGTCCCGTAGCCGATTGGCCGCGCGCCTACCCGTTCGATGCGACCTGGCCGCTACGCGCCACGTCGCTCGCCGCTCTCCTGCGCCGGTGGGCCCTCGTGGATGCCGCGGGCGCACCGGCCCCGTGGATGCGGGCCGCCGCGGTCGGCGGCACCGTCGATCTCGACATCCTCGCGGGGCTCCTCCCGCCCGAGGTCGACCGCGTCTACCTGCAGAACGACCTCACCGCGATCGCGCCGGGCTCGCTCGCCCCCCACCTCGACATGCGACTGCGGACGATGGCGCGCCGCGAGTCGCGCGCCCAGGCATCCACGTACCGGTTCACCGCCGAAACGCTCGCCGATGCGCTGACCGCCGGCGAGACCGCCTCGTCGCTGCGCGAGTTCCTGCTCGCGCTCTCGCTGACCGGGCTCCCGCAGCCCCTCGCCTACGAGATCGAGCGGACCGCGAGCCGGCACGGCACGCTCCGCGTCGGCCCCGACTCGTCGGGACGCACGCGCGTGTCGAGCAGCGACGACGCGCTGCTGCGCACGATCGCGGTCGATCAGGCGCTGCGCCCGCTCGGACTCGTGGCCGACGGCGCCGATCTCGTCACCCGCTCGAGCCCCGACACGGCGTTCTGGATGATCGCGGACGCCCGCTACCCCGTCGTCGCGGTCGACGCGGACGGCGGACGCCGCGCACTCGACCGGCATCGCCTGGCCTCGTCCCCCGCACCGGCCGCCGACCCCGTGGCGATCTATGCCGATCTCATCGCACGGCTGCGCGCCGCCGACCAGGGCGACGCAGACGCCGCGTGGCTCGGGCGCGAACTCGAGCAGTCGGTGCGCGCCCGGGCGACGCTCATCGTGACGGTGCGGCTCCCCGACGGCTCTGAACGCGACTTCACGATCGAGGCGACCGGACTCGGCGGCGGGCGCCTCCGCGGCCTCGACCGCACCGTCGACGTCGAGCGCACGCTGCCCGTGTCGAGCATCGTGCGGGTGCGACCGGCCTGATCCCCGCCCGGCGCGGCTCGGGCTCATCTCCGCGCGGCCGCGCCTTATCTGGCCCCCGCCCGGGCGAGCCCGACTTGATCCCCCCCCCGGCGCGGGCGCCGCCCCGCACCCGCGCCGGTAGACTGGACCGCTATGGCTGACGGACCCCTCATCGTCCAGAGCGACCGCACCGTGCTGCTGGAAGTCGCCCACCCCGACGCCGAGAGCGCCCGCCACGAGCTCGCGATCTTCGCCGAACTGGAACGTGCGCCCGAGCACATCCACACCTACCGCATCACGCGGCTGGGCCTGTGGAACGCGCGCGCGGCCGGTCATACCGCCGACGACATGCTCTCGACGCTCGACCGGTGGTCGCGGTTCCCCGTTCCGGCATCCGTCTCGATCGACATCCGCGAGACCGTGAACCGCTACGGCCGGCTCGTCATCGAGCGCGACGACGAGGGCACGCTCATCCTCCGGGCGACCGACACCGCCGTCCTCGCCGAGGTCGCGAAGAACAAACGCATCCAGCCGCTGCTGACGGGGCATCCGTCACCGGGCGTGTTCACGGTGGATGCCTGGGCCCGCGGCCACATCAAGCAGGAGCTCCTCAAGGTCGGCTGGCCGGCGGAGGACCACGCCGGGTACACGCCCGGCACACCGCACGAGATCGCCCTCGCGGAGGACGGGTGGACGCTGCGCCCGTACCAGCGGAAGGCCGTCGACATCTTCACCGAGGGCGGATCGGGTGTCGTCGTGCTCCCCTGCGGCGCCGGGAAGACCCTCGTCGGGGCGGCCGCGATGGCCGACACGAAGACGACGACGCTCATCCTCGTGACGAACACCGTCAGCGCTCGGCAGTGGCGCGACGAACTCCTCAAGCGCACGTCGCTCACCGCCGACGAGATCGGCGAATACTCGGGGCAGGCGAAGGAGGTCAAGCCCGTCACGATCGCGACATACCAGATCCTCACCGCGAAGCGGAAGGGCGAGTACGCGCACCTCGCCCTGCTGGACGCCCTCGACTGGGGCCTCATCGTCTACGACGAGGTCCACCTGCTGCCGGCACCGGTGTTCAAGCTGACGGCGGAGCTGCAGGCGCGGCGACGCCTCGGTCTCACGGCGACGCTCGTGCGCGAGGACGGCCGCGAGGGCGACGTGTTCAGCCTCATCGGCCCCAAGCGCTTCGACGCGCCCTGGAAGGAGATCGAGGCGCAGGGCTTCATCTCCCCCGCCGTCTGTTACGAGGTGCGCGTCGACCTGCCGCCCGGGGATCGCATGGAGTACGCCGCCGCGGCCGACGACGAGCGCTACCGGTTGGCTGCGACAGCGCACGCGAAGATCGGGGTCGTGAAGGACCTCGTCGCGAAGCACGCCGGAGAGCAGATCCTCGTCATCGGGCAGTACCTCGACCAGATCGACGTGCTGTCCGACGCGCTGGACGCCCCGCAGATCACCGGGGCGACGCCCGTCGACGAGCGCGAAGAACTGTACGGCGCGTTCCGCGAGGGGCGCATCCCGGTGCTCGTCGTCTCGAAGGTCGCGAACTTCTCGATCGACCTGCCCGAGGCATCCGTGGCGATCCAGGTGTCGGGCTCGTTCGGCTCACGCCAGGAGGAGGCCCAGCGCCTCGGCCGGCTGCTGCGCCCGAAGAAGAGCGGCCACACGGCGAGCTTCTACACCCTCATCGCCCGCGACACGGTCGACCAGGACTTCGCCCAGAACCGGCAGCGGTTCCTCGCGGAGCAGGGCTACAGCTACACGATCCTCGACGCCGAGGAGCTCCGCGCCGCGTAACGGCCCGCCGCGGTCCGTGCGACATCCGCGCACACGGCGTGCGCGCGCCCCGCGCCCGGCGTGCACACCAGCGTGCACCCCAAACTGCAGGAGCGAGTGTGACCCATGTGACTCACACCGGTCCGCAGTTCACATCTGTCACAGCCGATCCTGCAGTTTGGGAAACACGGCGCTCCGCGACGGGCATCGCCTACGTCCCGCGACAGGCAGGCCGCCCCTGAGCACCGACGCGAGCGCACCGGCGAGCGCCTGTGGGCAGCGGGCAGTGCCGGGCGCCCACCGGTCGTTGCGTGGGGTGGCGCGGCAGCGGCCGAGGGCGGCACGGCCGGGACGAGCGTCAGGGCGTGGGCGGGGGCCCGGCCTGCCACTGCGGCGGCGCCCACTGCGGGGCGGGCATGACGGGCGGCGGGGCGACCGGCGGCGTGAGCACCAGGGTGCTCGGGAGCGGCTTGCCCTGCTGTGCCCGTCGCCGCAGAATCCACTCGACGATCGCGACGTACCCGCCGACCAGCACGATCGCGAATACGAGGCTCAGGATGCTCTGATCCGACGCGCTCGCATCCGCACCGCCCGCCAACTGGATGAGGAACGAGGTCAGGTTGTTGACGACGTGGAGGGCGATCGCCGCCTCGAGTCCGCCCGTGCGCCATGTGAGCCAGCCAGCGGCAACAGCGAACACGCCGACCGCAGTGAGACCGATCGCGTCGTACAGGTGCCCGAAGACGAACAGCGGCACCGGCAGCAGGATCGCCCAGGCGGGGTGACGCAGCCACCGACCGATCGACTGCATGAGGTACCCGCGGAAGACGTACTCCTCGGCCGCCGCCTGCACCGGGACGAGCAGGAGCAGCACGACGAGCGCCGCGATCCACTGCGGGTTCTCGCTGGGCGGAGTCGTCGCGTCGTCTGCAGGAAGGAGCATCGACAGTGCCGTGATGATCGCAGCCCACACGAGCGCGACAAGGGCGCACACGAGCATCCACCCCCAGCGCAGCCTCCCCGCGGCCGAGGAGATCAGTCCGAGTCGTCCGCCGTTGACGATGAGGGATGCCAGCACGTAGCTCGGCAGGAGGATCGCGATGCTCCCGAGCATGACGGCCACGAGCACCGGATCCGTGAGGTCGAACGACGGGTTCTGGGCGAGGGCCGCCATCTTCTCCAGCAACGTCGGATCGTTGAGGGAGTAAACCACGAGGCCGACCATGAGGATGAGGAGCATCGCGAAGTAGAACGAGCCGCCGAGGCCGAGCACGGCCAGCGGCGTCCACCACCCGGTGCGGCGACGGGCGAAGATCAGGCGGTGGAAAGCCAGGCCGGTGCGGGCGTCGGGGGGAGGAAGCGTCACCTTCCCATGATGACCGATCCCTGAGCGTATGCGCGGATATCCAGCGTGCGCATGGCATCCGGTGCCAGTATGGGGTCATGACCGCACCGCGCATCCTCGTCGTGGACGATGAACCGAACATCCGCGACCTGCTCGTCACGAGTCTCCGCTTCGCCGGATACCAGGTGCGCGCCGTCGCGAACGGCGCGCAGACGATCTCAGCCGTGCTCGAGGAGGAACCCGACCTCATCATCCTCGACGTGATGCTGCCCGACATGAACGGCTTCAGCGTGACCAAGCGCCTGCGCGGCGCCGGGTACACCGCGCCGATCTTGTTCCTCACGGCGAAGGATGAGACCGAGGACAAGATCGAGGGCCTGAACGCCGGCGGCGACGACTACGTCACGAAGCCGTTCTCGCTCGACGAGATCGTCGCGCGTCTGCAGGCGATCCTCCGCCGCACGATGCAGGCCGACGAGGAGTCGACCATCAAGGCGGGCGAGCTGACGATGGATCAGGACACGCACGACGTGCTCGTCGGGGATGTCTCGATCGACCTCAGCCCCACCGAGTTCAAGCTGTTGCGCTACCTCATGCTGAACCCCAACCGCGTGCTGTCGAAGGCGCAGATCCTCGACCACGTCTGGGAGTACGACTTCAACGGCGACGCCGGCATCGTCGAGAGCTACATCTCCTACCTCCGCCGCAAGATCGACCCGTACTCGACCGAGCCGCTCATCCAGACCAAGCGCGGCTTCGGCTACATGCTGAAGGCCGGCAAGACGACCTGATCGCACCCGTGGCAGCCCCACTCGCGGCTCACGCCAAGAAGGACGACCGCATCACCCGATGGTGGCGCGGACTGAGCCTGCGTGCGAAAGTCACCGGGGTGACGGTCGCGGTGCTCGCCGCGGGGCTCATCGCGGTCGGGATCGGGACCGCCGTGATCCTCCGGAACGCGGGCATCGCCGAGCGCGATCAGTCCATCAGTCAGACCGTCACGCTCGACCAGGCGTCGAGCCTTCTCACCGTCGAGGTCGTCGACGGCGTCGCGCACTTCTCCCCTCCGGCGACCGCGCCTCTGACGTCGTTCTCGATCGCCGTGTACGGCCCCGACGGGACGCTCCTGCAGACAGGTGGGGCGAGCACGCAGAACCCGCCGGACTTCCCCACGCGCGTCACGCTCGAGGATGTCTACGTCAAGGGGACCCAGCCGTTCGAGCTGCACTCGAAAGACGGCAAGACCGTCTACCACGCGGCCGTCGACATCCTCCCGCTCGCCGGTGCCCGCGAGCTGAACGTTCAGCTGCTCGCGCTCCCGCTGACCCCGGTGAACCAGACGGTCGCGAACTTCGCGGGGATCTACACGGTGCTCGCGCTCCTCACGATCCTCGCGGGAGCCCTGGCGACGCGCCTGCTCGTGACGCTCGCCTTCCGGAGCCTCGCGCAGGTGGAGGACACCGCGATGTCGATCGCGGCGGGCGATTTCAGCCAGCGCATGGACGTCAACGCGCCCCGCACCGAGGTCGGCAAGCTCAAGACGGCGATCAACGCGATGCTCGACCGCATCGATCACGCCCTCGGCCAGCGCGACGCCACCGTGCAGCAGATGCGCCGTTTCATCGGGGATGCCAGCCATGAGCTGCGCACTCCGCTCGTGACGGTGCGGGGCTACGCGGAGCTGTACCGCATGGGTGCGATCTCGGGCGACGAGCAGACGGCGCAGTCGATGGAGCGGATCGAGAAGGAGGCGATCCGGATGGGCGGGCTCGTCGAGGATCTCCTCGCCCTCGCCCGGCTGGACGAGCGTCGCGACATCGCGGTCACCGACGTGGACCTCCGCCCCATCGCGCGCGACGCCGTGCTGGACTCCCGGGCCGCCTCCCCGGAGCGGGAGATCTCGGTCGTCGACCTCGACGCCGCAGCGACTACACCGGGCCCGACTGCGCCCTCCGCACCGCCGGTGCCGACAACGCCGACCAAGACCGTGGGTGCAGCCGCCGAACGGCGCGGCGGAATCGCCGAAGCGACCCGTTCGCTGCTGCGGCGGCGTCCACGTGCGGGCACTCAGGCCCCGCCGGCCACGGTCCTCGGTTCGACACCCGCGGAGCCCGCGGTGGAGGCGGCCGTGCCGCCGATCGTCCTCGGTGACGAGAACCGCATCCGCCAGGTGGTCGCCAACCTCCTCGGCAACGCGCGCCGCTACACTCCCGCCGGCTCCCCCATCGAACTCGCGACGGGAGTGGACGAGCTCGCCGGCATGGGCTGGATCGCCGTGATCGACCACGGTGAGGGCATCCCCGCGCAGATCCGCGACAAGATCTTCCAGCGGTTCTGGCGTGCCGACAACTCCCGCACGCGCGAGACGGGCGGCTCAGGGCTCGGCCTGTCGATCGTCTCGTCCGTCGTCGAGGCGCTGCACGGGTCGATCGAGGTGACGGAGACACCGGGCGGCGGCGCGACGTTCCGCGTCGCGTTCCCTCTCGCGGAGCGGCGGGATGCCTCAGAGCACCTCTTCATCGAGACGCAGCCGCTGAAGCGCATCCGCCCCGGCGAGCTCTGACGGTCATCGCCTCCTCCACAGGGGCGAGTTCTGCCCGGTTGTCCCCGGATGGCCCCGACGATGGATCGGCGATATTCGATCCGCCCTAGCGTGGCGGCATCCGATCCGAAAGGAGCCATCCCATGGCACAGTTCTCCGTCGACTCCGACGCGGTCATCACCGCGACCGGAGCGATCCGCGCCACCGCCGATCGCCTGCAGGGCGAGACGGCCGCGATGCTCGGCCAGCTCACCCAGCTGCAGAGCTCGTGGACGGGTTCGGCGGCCATCGCGTTCCAGTCGGTGATCGACCGGTGGCGCGTCACGCAGCGAGACCTGGAGGCGGCGCTCGGTGACATCGGCGTCGCGCTCTCGCACGCGGGCAACCAGTATGCCCAGACGGAGGTCGCCGCCGCAGGCCTCTTCCGCTGATCATCCCGAGGAACGCAGAAGGGGCCCCTCACGAGGAGGGGCCCCATCTGGAGGAGGTGGATCAGAAGTCCATGCCACCGGTCGGGTCGCCGGCCGGGGCCGCGACCTTCTCGGGCTTGTCCGCGACGACCGCCTCGGTCGTGAGGAACAGGCCCGCGATCGACGCGGCGTTCTGCAGCGCCGAGCGGGTGACCTTGGCCGGGTCGATGATGCCCGAGGCGAACATGTCGACGTATTCGCCGGTGGCCGCGTTGAGGCCCTGGCCGGCGGGAAGCTCCGACACCTTGTTCGCGACGACGCCCGGCTCGAGACCGGCGTTGAGGGCGATCTGCTTGAGCGGAGCCTCGATCGCGACACGCACGATGTTGGCACCGGTCGCCTCGTCACCCGAGAGCTCGAGCGAGCCGAAGACGGTCTTGCCGGCCTGGATCAGCGCGACGCCACCACCGGGGACGATGCCCTCCTCGACGGCCGCCTTCGCGTTGCGGACGGCGTCCTCGATGCGGTGCTTGCGCTCCTTGAGCTCGACCTCGGTCGCAGCCCCCGCCTTGATGACGGCGACGCCGCCGGCGAGCTTGGCGAGGCGCTCCTGGAGCTTCTCGCGGTCGTAGTCGCTGTCGGTGTTCTCGATCTCGCGCTTGATCTGGGTCACGCGACCCTCGATCTGAGCGTGGTCGCCCGCGCCCTCGACGATCGTGGTCTCGTCCTTGGTGACGATGACCTTGCGCGCCTTGCCGAGCAGGTCCGTGGTGGCGCTCTCGAGCTTGAGACCGACCTCCTCGGTGATGACCTGGCCGCCGGTGAGGATCGCGATGTCCTGCAGCTGCGCCTTGCGACGGTCGCCGAAGCCGGGAGCCTTGACGGCGACCGACTTGAAGATGCCGCGGATCTTGTTGAGCACGAGGGTCGCGAGAGCCTCACCCTCGACGTCCTCCGCGATGATGACGAGCTCCTTGCCCTCCTGGATCACCTTGTCGACGATCGGCAGCAGGTCCTTGATGTTGGAGATCTTCTGGTTCGCGATGAGGATGTACGGGTCCTCGAAGACGGCCTCCTGGCGCTCCGGGTCCGTGACGAAGTAGGGGTTGATGTAGCCCTTGTCGAAGCGCATACCCTCGGTGAGCTCGAGCTCGGTGCCGAACGTGTTCGACTCCTCGACGGTGACGACGCCTTCCTTGCCGACCTTGTCGATCGCCTCGGCGATGAGCTCGCCGATCTCGGTGTCGGCGGCGGAGATGGATGCCGTGGCGGCGATCTCCTCCTTGGTCTCGACCTCCTTGGCGGAGGCGAGCAGCTCGTCGGAGATGGCCTTGACGGCCTTCTCGATGCCCTTCTTGAGCGAGATGGGGTCGGAGCCGGCTGCGACGTTGCGCAGACCCTCGCGCACGAGCGCCTGGGCGAGCACGGTGGCGGTGGTGGTGCCGTCACCCGCGACGTCGTCGGTCTTCTTCGCGACCTCCTTGACGAGCTCCGCGCCGATCTTCTCGAACGGGTCGTCGAGCTCGATCTCCTTGGCGATGGAGACACCGTCGTTCGTGATCGTGGGGGCTCCCCACTTCTTCTCGAGCACGACGTTGCGGCCACGCGGGCCGAGCGTCACCTTGACGGCGTCGGCCAGGGTGTTCAGGCCGCGCTCGAGGCCACGGCGGGCCTCCTCGTCGAAAGCGATGATCTTTGCCATAAGTGTGTCGTCCCTCCCGGACGTGAGGATGAGTCTTTAGCACTCGACATGATGGAGTGCTAACTCATTCTGGCACTCGGGCATGACGAGTGCAAGCCACGCGGGCGGGAGTGCGACACGAGCCGAAACGGCTCAGCGGATCGGGCGCCCGGAGATCAGGCGACGACGCGGACGGATTCGGCCTGCGGGCCCTTCGCACCGGTGCCGACGGTGAACTCGACCGCCTGGCCCTCCTCCAACACGCGGAAGCCGGTCATGTCGATGTTGGAGTAGTGGACGAAGACATCCTGACCACCGTCCACCGTGATGAAGCCGAAACCCTTCTCGGCGTTGAACCATTTGACGGTGCCCTGGGCCATGCGAATCTCCTGATGCTGCGGGGGAACCTCGCCATGCTAACCAGCACGGATGCCGCGGAGCTGCGGATCCGCGCACTGTTGACATGCGCGCATCGAAGAGTTCACACGCGCGAAACACAGCCTCCGTCAGGGCGCGCTCGTGCTTGTTGCGCCGCCCGCGCGGTCGGCACCGATCACGATGACCAGCTGCTTCAGGGCGCTCTCGTCGACGTCCGCCGTGTCGGGGTCGTCGACGGGCTGATAGAAGTCGTTGAGCTGCACGTCGGCTCCGCCGATCGCCTGCGCGAGTCCGCGCGCGGCGCCCTCGTCCCCCGACGCCGCGTAGTAGACGGTCGTCGCGGGGAAGTCGCTCGCGCCCGCATCGCCCTCCGTCACCGAATCCGCTGACCACCCGGCGGCGAGCACGACCCCGCGGAGCGCGCCCGCCAGTCCCTTCTGCCCGCTCGCGTTGAGGATCAGCACACGGTAGGACGTGTCGACGACCGGGTCCGCCGTCTGCTGGACCACGGGAGTGACCCCGGGCTTCGGCGCGAAGCTGATGCGCCCTGTCGCGAGCAGGCTGCCGAACACACCGAGCGCGACCAGCACGACCGTCGCCGCGGCGACCCAGAGAAGGACGACGCCTCCGCGCAGGCGGGGATTCTCCGCGCGATGGGCACCGATGCGGCCGCCGTCGGCGGGAAGCTCGTCGAAGCGGTCCGTGGTCGGGGGGGTCTTGGACACCAGAGAATGCTACCCGGCCGCACCTGTGCGAAAAGCTGAACGCGAGGAGCGGTCGACGCTACGGCCGTCGCGCATCCGCCGCAGGCGGTGCACGAGCATCGCGTCGTAAGCCACGGCATCCGCGCGATCGACGAGACGACCGAGCAACTGGTAGTAGCGCGCCGGCGTCATGGCCAACTCGTGGACGATCGCCTCTTCCTTGGCCGCACCGTGCCCGTGCCAGCGGGACTCGAAGTCCAGCAGGGTGCGGTCGCGGTCGGAGAGGCTCACTCACCCAGGCTACGCACGCGCGGACCCGTCGCCCGCTCGCCACGCCCGCGCGCGAGGTCGCCGGGATCGTGGCGGTGCGCCCGCCGGGACGCCGCCGATCGCACGGGCGTGGCCGTGCGCGGACCGAGCCGCACTCAGCGCGGGCCGTGCGCGAGCGCACACGCTTCAGCGCAGCGCGATCCACCCGCCGAGCGGGTCGGCGGCGGCGAGCACGCGCCCGTCGAGCGCGAGCGCGAACCCGCCCGGCCAGCCGTCGGCCAGGTCGGACTCGCCCCAGCCGTCGTGGAGGCTCGGCGCATCCAGGGTGATCCAGCGGCCGGCCGCACGCGCCGCCGAGATGAGCTGCCCCCGACGTACCCAGGGTATGTGCGCGAGCACGCCCGGGGTCTGCACGACGAGGGTCGCATCGCGTGGTGCGGCTGAGGCGACCTCCACGACGAGGTCCACGCCGTCGCCCGCGACGCGCAGCGCCGGATCGGCCGCCGCGATCGCGAGGGCCGAGCGGACGCGCTCGGCGCGGCCGGTCTCCCCCGGCCAGACGAGCCCGGTCAGCCAGGCCTCCGTGTCGGGCTCGCGAGGGTCGAGCGGGGCGAGGTCGATCCCCGCCCGCCAGACGATCTCGGGCGAGCGCACCGCGGGCATCCGTTCGGAGCGGACCTCGCATTCCAGCACGACCGCCGAAGGTCCGTCCGGCGGATCGAGCACGACCTCCGCACCCGCACCGCGGTAGCGGTATGAGTAGCGGTCGGGGTACAGGCACAGCCCCGCGCTCGCGCCGACTTCGAGCAGGGCGATCGGCCCCTCGATGAGGCTCAACGCCGGCAGGAGCGCCGCGCACCGCAGCGGCTCATTCGTCTGCAGCGAGCGGCGCCCGCACTCGGCGACGACCGCGTCGGCGTGGGCGAGCAGCCAGTCGCGCCACGTCGCGGCATCCGGCTCGCCGACGCCGAGCAGTCGCGTCACCGCGAACACAAGCGGGGGTTGGCGGCGCTGCGGAGCAATGCGTGCGAGCACCTCCTGCACGTCGCGGTCGGATGCCACGAGCTGCGCCCACGCACCGTACAGCTCCGAGCGGCCGGGAGCCTCGTCGCGCGCGAATCGTGCGTAGCGGTCCGCGACGGCGGCGGCCTCGGCATCCATTGCTCCATTCTCGCCGAGAAACGGAACAGTCTCCGGTCGGGTCCGGTTGAATAGAGTAGGAGAAGGGACAACCCATGTCGTACAACGTTCAGAAGACCGACGAGCAGTGGCGGGCGGAGCTCAGCCCCGAGCAGTACGCGGTGCTGCGTCAGGCGGGAACAGAGCGCGCGTGGACCGGTGAGCTCCTCGACGAGAGCCGCGCGGGCCTCTACACCTGTGCCGCCTGCGGGGCGGAGTTGTTCCGCAGCGGGACCAAGTTCGACTCGCACTGCGGCTGGCCGAGCTTCTACGAGTCGGTGCGCCCCGAGGCGGTCGAGCTCATCGAGGACCGCACGCACGGCATGGTCCGCACGGAGGTGCGCTGCGCGAACTGCGGCTCGCACCTCGGTCACGTCTTCCCCGACGGCTTCGGCACGCCGACAGGCGACCGCTACTGCATGAACTCGCTGTCGCTGTCGTTCGCGCCGGAGAAGTGACCGCAGCCGTGACCGACCTCGCGCCTGTCATGCCCTCCGCACACCCCGCTCTCGACGCCGTCCGGGCGCGCCGATCGTGGTCGAAGGTGACGGATGCCGCGCCCACCCGCGCGGAGATCCTCACCCTCGTCTCGGCGGCGGGCCGCGTTGCGGACCACTCGTCGCTGCGCCCATGGCGCATCATCGAGCTGCGCGGCGATGACCGCCGCGTGCTCGGCTCCGCGATCGCGAAGGCCGAAGGCGATGACAAGCCCTCGACGAAGCCGCTCCGGGCACCGCTGCTCCTCGCGATCGTCGCGACCTACCGCAAGAGCGACAAGGTGCCGCGCTGGGAGCAGGAGGCGGTGGCCTCGGGCGTCGCCCACGCGCTGAGCCTGCTGCTCGACGAGGCCGGCTGGGGCGTGATCTGGCGGACGGGTCACTACACCCGCAGCAAGGCCGTCGCGAAGGCGCACGGCCTCGCCGAGAACGAGGAGCTCCTGGGCTGGCTGTACGTGGGCGGTAAGCCCGAGCGCACCCGACCCGAGAGGCGCAAGGATCTGGACGCAAGGCCCCACCTCGACCGGATGCCCGGTTCGGATGCCCTCCCCGACGAACTCGTCCACTGGCGTGAGAAGTCCTCCGCGAAGAACGCGAAGAAGTCGAAGAAGCAGGCCGCGAAGGCTCCCGGCAAGAAGGTCAAGAAGCCCACGGACTGGGTCGCGAAGGCCGAGAAGGCGGAGAAGAAGGCCCGCCACGCGGCGAAGAAGGCGCAGAAGCGCGCCGCGAATGCGGAGCGGGCGCGCACGCGCGCCGACCTCGAACGCGTCACCTCTGGCGACTGAGCGGCGCGCGCGTCAGCCGCGTCGCCAGGCGGGCGCTGCGGCGACGACCACGCCGAGCCCGGCGACGGCGACCATCGCAAGTCCGATGAGCCATCCCGGACCTGCCGCAGTCGGCCACAGCACGTCCAGGGCGAACGCCGTGACGAGCTGCCCCGCGACCGTGCCGAGGCCGAGCAGGAGCACTCCCGTGTGCACGACGAGTGCCGCCGACAGGAAGATATACGTCACGCCGAGGACGCCGCCGAGGTACAGCCACGGCTCGACGGGGAGCGGGTCGGGCGCACCGACGACCCCGACATGGATCGCCGCCGCGGCGACGAGGAGCACGGTGCCGCCGAGGAAGTTGACGAACGTCGCCGTGAGCGGCGTGCCCACCCGTTGACGCAGCCTCCCGTTGGTCGCCTGTTGCCAGGCGATGCCGATGCCCGCGACGACCGGCATCGCCAGCATCCACCACGGCACGCGCTCGAGCACGCCGCCCTGCAGCGAGATGCCGACCGCGATCAGGGCGAGCGCGCCGCCGGCGACGCGCGGCATCGTCACCGCGACGACGCCGGCGGGTCCGTAGCCGATGCGGTCGAGGATGAGACCCGAGAGGGTCTGGCCTGCCACGACTCCGACCGTGAACAGCGAGACGCCGATGATCGCGACGGCGAGGCCCTGCGTCGCGACGGTGAACGCCCCGGCGGCGCCGCCCAGGAGCATCCACCAGGGAATCGTGCGATGACGCACACCGCTGACGAGGGCACGGTACCCGCGTCGCCCCGCCGGCAGCACGATCGACAGCAGCACGAGCACGGCGAGGCCGGAGCCGAACGAGATCGCGGCGGCGACGAAGCCGTCATCGAGGCGCAGACCGAGCTGTCCGTTGATCCGCGCCTGGATCGCGGTGAGCACGCCGACGAGCACCGCCCCACCGAGGGCCACCCCGACCGGCAGGTGCGCAGGCTCGGTGGTCGTCATAACGACCGAGCCTAGCCGCGCGGATCGCGCTCAGTCGTAGCCGAGAATGCAGATCGCCTCGGTGATCGCGTCGGGCTCGGGGGCAGGGTGCGGCTCGTCCACGATGTCGAATCTACGTGGATGCCTCGGCGCCAGCGTGGCCCCTCGCCGGGAAAATCGTCCGCCGGGCCTGGGCCCTTCCCACAAGATCAGAGAACTCGATAAAATTTATCACCATGAGGACTCCTCTCAACAATCCCTTCCAGCCGGGTTCCGATGTCGTTCCCGCAGTCTGGGCAGGACGCGTCAACTAGATGTCGCGCGCCGGGTTCGAGGGCATCGCCCCGTTCACGACCGCGAAAGCCAACGACTCACGAGTGGTCAGCAAGATGAGGAGCCTGTAGATGACGCCGTGGCCCGCCTTGCGCTTCCCATCGCGCTGGTGAGGTGCGGTGCGCATCCCCACCATGAACGGTGAGCCCTCGCCTGTCCGACGCCACCTCTTGAGAATGCGCATCGAGACGTGCAGCAGCGCGCGCAACTGCTCGGAGTCCATCGTTTCCAGGGGGCTGACGGTACTGACGTCTTCGCTCATGGAGAGCACATGCACGGTATCCGCGGGGTCCCGATGGCTTCCTGCGTCCCCGATCGTCCCTTCCTGCCGCGACGGGTCGAAGTAGGGAGCCTCTGCGTGCCGCATCGACACCAAGCGGTGTGATCACGCCGAGCGTCGACTGATGGGCTTCCACGAGTGCTTCCCCTTTTCCGCCTGTTTCCGCGGTAACACGGGATGAAGCTACCTCTGAGAAGGTGCCGGCTACAGGACTTGAACCTGCAACCCCCGTATTACAAGTACGGTGCGCTACCAATTGCGCCAAGCCGGCGGGGCGGCATCCAGTCTAGGGCGCGACGGCGCCGCGTCCGGATCAGGGCGTGACGGATGCCGACGGCGTGGGCGAGGGCGATTGGCCCTTCGCCGACTTGCCGCTCGCCGTCGTCAGCACGAACTGGGAGAACTCGGCCGCGTCCGTCGGGTCGCCCACGTATGCCTCGCCGTTGACGGTCACCATCGAGATTCCGGTGAGCGGCGGGCCGTCGGCACCGGCGATGGCGCGCTCCGTCGCCGCCTTCACCCACGTCGAGAACGCCTCGGTCTCGATGCATTCGCGGAGCTTCTTCGGCTCATCGCTGCCGTTGGCGAGGGCGATGTCCGCCAGTTCCTTGTCGGACAGGCCGTCGGAATCGACCGCGGGCTGGCGCTTGAGCAGGTCGTCGTTGAACGAGAAGAACGATGCGGGCGAGAAGGTCGCGACGCAGGCCGCTGCGCCCGCCGCACGCAGCGAGTACTTCGTGCCGTTCGACTTGGCGGTGAGCATCGAGACCGGGTGATAGGTCAGCGTTGCGGCTCCTTCGGAGAGCCAGGAGGACAGTTGCGACGCGTTGGCCAGCTGCCAGTCACGCGCGAGGGGCGAGAGGTAGTCGACGTAGACGTGGATGTCGACGGGTGCCGTGGTCGTCGCCGTGGGAGCCGGCGTCGGCGCCGCCTCGGCGGCAGGAGTCTCGGTGGGGGCGGGCGTGGGGGTCGCCACATCGCCCGGCGCCATCTGGGTGGTCGCGGCGATCGAGGTCACGGCGAAGCCGTCGCCATTGGCCTCCGGGGGCGCCATCTGCGGCTTGTCCGCTGCGGCACCGACGGCCCACGCGACGGCGACGCCGAGCACGGCGACGGCCGCGACGGCCCCGGTGAGCAGGCTCACCCGACGGATGACCCGCGCCCGCGACTGCTGCGCCTGGACCTGCGACGCCTTCTCGCGCACCGCGTCACGGCGGGCGCCGATCGTGGGGGTGCTCGACGTATCGGTGACCTCGGTCGACGAGGATCCGTCGGGCCGCGGGCTCTCTGGCCGCGGGGAGTCGTCGGTGGGCATGGGACCTCTCGGAAAACTGCGGGGGTCGCGTCGGGATCGGCAACCTCCACGATGCTAGAACGCCACCCTGGGAAATGCCCAGACAATCGTCCCGCATCGACGTGCTGATATGTCGGGCGCACGTGCGATACTGGCTGTACGCCCGATGAAGGGCGCGCGGGGGAAGCCCCGCTATTCCATCACTACGGATCGTCCGGCACGTACCTGCCGGTGAAGGAGAAGAAAACATGGCATCCGTCACGTTCGACAACGCCACCCGCCTCTACCCCGGCGGCACCCGCCCCGCGGTCGACAAGCTGAACCTCGAGGTCGCCGACGGCGAGTTCCTGGTCCTGGTCGGCCCCTCCGGTTGCGGTAAGTCCACCTCGCTGCGCATGCTCGCCGGCCTCGAAGAGGTCAACTCGGGCCGCATCCTCATCGGCGACCGCGATGTCACGGACATCCCGCCGAAGGACCGCGACATCGCGATGGTGTTCCAGAACTACGCCCTCTACCCGCACATGACGGTCGCCGAGAACATGGGCTTCGCCCTGAAGATCGCCGGCGTCGGCAAGGAAGAGCGCGCTCAGCGCGTCCTCGAGGCCGCCAAGCTCCTCGACCTCGAGGAGTACCTGACCCGCAAGCCGAAGGCCCTCTCGGGCGGTCAGCGTCAGCGTGTCGCGATGGGTCGCGCCATCGTCCGCCAGCCGCAGGTGTTCCTCATGGACGAGCCGCTGTCGAACCTCGACGCCAAGCTCCGCGTCCAGACGCGTACGCAGATCGCGTCGCTGCAGCGCCGCCTCGGCGTTACCACGGTCTACGTCACGCACGACCAGACCGAGGCCCTCACGATGGGTGACCGCATCGCGGTCCTCAAGGACGGTCTGCTCCAGCAGGTCGGCACGCCGCGCGACCTGTACGAGAAGCCGAACAACGTGTTCGTCGCCGGCTTCATCGGCTCGCCCGCGATGAACCTGTTCCCCGTCGACCTCGCCGAAGGCGGCATCCAGTTCGGCAACGCCGTCGTCGAGGCCGACATCGACCGTCCGACGAACGCCACGCAGGTCACCGCCGGTGTGCGCCCCGAGGACATCGTGGTGAACCCCGCCGACGGCAAGGGCCTGTCGGTCACGGTCGACCTCGTCGAGGAGCTCGGCGCGGACGGCTACCTGTACGGCCACACCGAGATCTCCGGCAAGCGCACCGACATCGTCGCGCGCGTCGACGGACGCAACCACCCGAACGCGGGCGAGACCGTCGTGCTGGCCCCCGTGCCGCACCACGTGCACGCGTTCGACATCGAGTCGGGCGAGCGCCTCACCAAGAAGGCCATCGCCTCGGCCTGATCGATCCCTGACGCGGCGCGGCGGGTCTCCGGACCCCCGCGCCGCGTCGTATCGGCGCCCCACGGATACGGAGCCCACGTGGTCGAATCCCTGAGCATCACCGCCTCGAGCATCGACGCCGGCCTGCTCGCCCTCCCGTGGGCGCTGCCCCTCGATGAGTGGAAGAGCGATCACATCGTGTCGCTCCCCAAGGGTCTCTCCCGCCACCTCGTGCGCTTCGCGAACCTGTCCGGCCGGGTCGTCGCCGTCAAGGAGACGACCGGCGAGATGGCCCGCCGCGAGTACGAGATGCTCGGCATGCTGGGGCGGCTCGACGTGCCGTGCGTCGAGCGCGTCGCCGTCATCGACGGTCGGCGCACCGCAAAGGGCGAGCCCCTACCCGCGGCGCTCGTCACGGCGCACCTGAAGTTCTCGCTCCCCTACCGCGCTCTGTTCACCCAGACCCTTCGCCCCGACACCGCCGACCGGCTCGTCGACGCGCTCGCGGCCCTGCTCGTGCGCCTCCACACGGTCGGGTTCTTCTGGGGCGACGTGTCGCTGTCGAACACGCTGTTCCGGCGGGATGCCGGGGCGTTCGCCGCCTATCTCGTCGACGCCGAGACCGGCGAACTGCACGAGGGCGGCCTGACCCGCGGCCAGCGCGAGCACGACCTCGACGTCGCCCGCACGAACATCGCCGGCGAGATCATGGACCTCGAAGCCGGTGGACGCCTCGAGCGGGGCGTGGATGCCGTCGCGATCGCCGACGGCATCATGTCGTCCTATCACGCGCTGTGGGCCGCACTCACCGAGAAGGAGACGTTCGCCGCCAACGAGGCGTGGCACATCACCGAGCGGGTGCAGCGCCTCAACGACCTCGGCTTCGACATCGGCGAGATGTCGATCGACACGACGCCCGACGGCACGAACGTGTCGATCCGCCCCAAGGTCGTCGACGCCGGCCACCACCAGCGCCGCCTCATCCGCCTCACGGGTCTCGACGTGGAGGAGAACCAGGCGCGGCGCCTGCTCAACGACATGGACGAGTTCCGCGCTCGCGTCTCGCGCCTCGGCTCCGACGAGGACATGGTCGCCCACGAATGGCTCACCCGCGTGTTCGAGCCGGTCGTGAAGGCGATCCCCTGGGATCTGCGCTCCAAGCTCGAGCCGGCCGAGGTGTTCCACCAGGTGCTCGAGCACCGGTGGTACATGTCGCAGGCGCGCGGCAAGTCCGTGCCGATCGCCGAGGTGCTCTCGTCCTACATCGACACGGTGCTGCGCCACCGCCGCGACGAGGCGACGCTCATGGGACCGCCCACCGAGACGGTGTCGATCCCGATCATCTCGGACGACGCCGAAGGGGACGACGGGGACGACGAGATCGACTGGCGCGACCTGGTCTGACGGGGTCCGTCAGTACCCGACCGTGAAGCGCTCGCGGGAGTGCTTCGGGTTCTCGATCTCATCGACGACAGCCACCGCGAGGTCGGCACCGGAGATGAACGACTCGCCCTTGTCGTCGGTGACGATGACGTCGCCGCCGTCGCGGTACACGCCCGTGCGCTCCCCCGGGTTCCACGCTCCGAAGCCGCCCGCGGGGTGGATGAAGAACCAGTCGCGACCGGTCTGCTCGGCCTGCAGGTCTTCGAGCTCACCGATCGCCTCCAGCGCCTCGGCCTTGAACTCCTCCGGGAATCCGGCGTCGACGACGCGCGGCCCGCCGGGCGCGACGAGCGACCCGCCCGCACCGCCGACGACGCCGAGTCGCACGTTCTCGGGAAGGGTGTTGTTGAGCGCCTCGACGTTCGGACGCACGAGCCCCTGCATGTCACCGCGCGGCGCGACCGCGACGACGACGACGTCCACACCCTGCAGCTCCGCGAGGAGGCTCGGCACGTCGAGGAGCGTCCCCTCCACGTAGGTGACGCCGGCGACACGGTCCGCGGCGACCTTGCGTGCGACCGACAGCACGGTGTGGCCGCGGTCGGCGGCCTCGGCGACGATGTGGCGACCGGCGTACCCGGTCCCTCCGATGACGGCGATGATCGACATGCGGGTCCTTTCGTGGGTTATGCGTGACGGGGCGCGCGGCGCGCGACCTCGTGCGTGTGCGGCATCCGTGTCGCGGTCACTCCGCGGCCGCGCGGATCGTCGCGACCTGGTATAGCGCGACGGATGCCGCGATGCCGGCGTTCAGGGACTCGGTGGCCGACGAGATCGGGATCGACACGATCTGGTCGCACGTCTCGGTGACGAGACGCGAGAGGCCCTTGCCCTCCGAGCCGACGACGATGACGACGGGTCGGTCGGCGAGCTCCAGCGCGGGCAGCGACACGTCGCCGCCGCCGTCGAGGCCGAGGACGAAAACGCCCTGCTTCTTGAACTCCTTTAGCGTCGTCGTGAGGTTCGACGCCATCGCGACGGGGATGCGCGCCGCGGCCCCCGCGCTCGTCTTCCACGCGGCGGAGTTGACGCCCGCGGAACGCCGCTGCGGGATGATGAGGCCCTGCCCGCCGAACGCCGCCGTGGAGCGGATGATCGCGCCGAGGTTCCGCGGGTCGGTGACGCCGTCGAGGGCGACCAGGAGCGGCGTGTCGCCCTTCTCCAGGACGTTCTCGAGGAGGTCCTGCGGGTGCGCGTACTCGTACGGCGGCACCTTCAGCGCGACGCCCTGATGCACACCGTCGAACCCGGCCATGCGGTCGAGCTCGGGGCGCGTGACCTCCATGACGGGGATGCCCCGCTGCGTCGCGATCGACAGCATCTCCTTCACGCGGTCGTCCATCTCGACGCGCTGGGCGATGTAGAACGCCGTCGCCGGGATCTTCGCGCGCAGCGCCTCCAGCACGGAGTTGCGGCCCGTCACGTTCTCGGTGTCGTCACCGGCCTTCGCCTTCGGCGCGCGGTTGATGTTCGCGGGCTTCTGCGCGGGCTTGCCGCCGGCCGCGGCGTAGCGCTCGGCCGCGGCCTTGCGCTTGCCCGCGGGGTGCCACGCACGGTCTTCGGCCTTCGGGGTCGGGCCCTTGCCCTCGAGCGAGCGCCGGCCCTTGCCTCCGCTGCCCTTCGTGGGACCCTTGCCGCCCTTCGCGGCGCCGGGACGTCCTGGCTTAGCCATCGATACTCCAATGCGTTCCGTCCGGAGTGTCCTCCAGAGTGATGCCCGCCGCCGCGATCGCATCGCGGATGCGGTCGGCTGCGGTCCAGTCCTTGTCGACCCGCGCCTGTGCGCGGTCGGCGATGAGCGCTCCGACCAGGGCGTCGAGCGCGTCGTGCTCGGCCCCGCCCGCCGCATCGTCTCGCCAGGTGGGGTCGGCCGGGTTGAGTCCGAGGATGCCGGTCATGCGGCCGACCTCGACGAGGGCGCGCGCTGCGGCATCCGTGTCACCGGCATCCAGCGCGGCGTTCCCCGCGCGCACGGTCTCGTGGACGACGGCGAGCGCCTGCGGGACGCCGAGGTCGTCGTCGAGGGCGGCGGCGAACGCGGCCGGCACATCGGCGACGACGAGCGGGTTCGTCGTGCCCAGGGCTCGGGCGGCGCGCTCCTGGAACGTGCGGATGCGGGCGAGCGCGGACTCCGCCTCGGCGAACGTCGACGGGGTGATGTCGAGGCTCGAGCGGTAGTGCGCGGCGGCGAGCGCGTAACGCACGACGAGCGGGTCGTTGTCGCGGAGGACGTCGAGGGCGAACACGGAGTTGCCGAGCGACTTCGCCATCTTCTGCCCGCCGACGGTGATGAGGCCGTTGTGCACCCAGTAGCGCGCGAAGGCGTCCCCCGCGGCGGTGGACTGGGCGAGCTCGTTCTCGTGATGCGGGAAGCGCAGGTCGAGCCCGCCGCCGTGGATGTCGAACTCGGGCCCGAGGTAGCGGCGGCTCATCGCGGAGCACTCGATGTGCCAGCCCGGCCGCCCGGCACCCCACGGCGACGCCCACGAGGCATCCTCGGGCTCGTCGGCCTTGGCGGCCTTCCAAAGGGCGAAGTCCAGCGGGTCGCGCTTGCCGCCGTCGGTGTCGGGCGAGGACTCCATCGCGTCGGGGCGCTGGTGGGTGAGGGCGCCGTAGTCCTGCCACGAGCGCACGTCGAAGTACACGCTGCCGTCCGCGGCGTAGGCGTGGCCCGCGTCGATGAGGCGTGAGATGAGCTCCTGCATCTGCGGGATGGATGCCGTCGCGCGCGGCTCGTACGTCGGCGGCAGGACGCCGACCGCCTCGTACGCCGCCGTGAACTCGCGCTCGACGCGGTAGGCGAGGGCCCACCACGGCTCGGCATCCGTCGCGTTCTGGAGCACCTTGTCGTCGATATCGGTCACGTTCCGCACGAACGTGACGCGCCCGTACGTGCGCTGGAGCCAGCGGCGCAGCAGGTCGAAGCTGAGCGCGGCGCGGATGTGCCCGATGTGCGGTGCCGACTGCACGGTCGGGCCGCAGACGTACATCGTGACGTTCCGGGGATCGAGGGGCGCGAAGTCGCGCAGGGCCTGAGCCTTGGTGTCGTAGAGCCGGACCGTCACCGGTCCAGCCTACCGGGGGCACCCCTGGGACGGTGCGGGGCGGGTCGCGGGCGGTAGCGGATCGGGTGGGCTGGAGTGACGGTGCGGTAGAACAGTGGAGTGCTGCACGTGATCGCCGTCCTCGCCGCCGCGGTGCTGTTCGGCACGACCGGGACGTCGCAGGCCCTCGGTCCGGACGGGACGACGCCGCTCTCGGTCGGGGTCATGCGCATGGTGATCGGCGGCACGGGCCTCGCCATCCTCGCGTTCGCGCTCGCACGCCGGCACGCCAAGAGGCGGCCGCTGACGGATCGCCCGCGTCTCGGCATCCGCCCCGTGCTTCTCATGGCGCTGACGGGCGTATGCCTCGCGGTGTATCAGCCGCTCTTCTTCCTCGGCACGGCGCGCAACGGCGTCGCGGTCAGCACGGTCATCGCACTCGGCTCGGCGCCGGTGCTCGCGGGGCTGCTGGAGTGGGCGCTCACCCGACGTCTTCCCTCACCCACGTGGATCGGTGCGACCGCGCTCGCGACGGCTGGAGTCGCCCTGCTCGGCGTGGGCGGCGCGACCGGCGTAGGGGGAACGGACCTCGTCGGCGTCGCGGGAGCCGTCGGTGCGGGCGCGTCGTTCGCCGTGATCGCCAACGTGCAGCGTCGCCTGCTCGACGACGGATGGGACCCCTTCACGGTCGTCGGCGCGATGGGCGCCAGTGCCGCGCTCGTGAGCGCCGCCGCGCTCCCGTTCATCGACGTGAGCTGGCTGCGCGAGCCGCGAGGGCTCACGATGGCGCTGTGGCTCGGGCTGGCGACGATCTCGGTCGCGTACGTCCTGTTCACCTGGGGCCTGCAGGGACTTTCGGCGGCTACCGCCGCGACGCTAACGCTCGGCGAGCCGCTGACCGCCGCGGTTCTCGGGGTCACCGTGCTCGGCGAACGACTGTCCCCGCTCGCTGTCGCCGGCCTCGTGGTGCTCGCACTGGGCCTCGGGCTCCTCGCGTGGGGCTCTCGGCGCCGCCGCGACCCCGTGCCCTACGCCGTCGAGGCCTGAACCCAGGACGGGAACGGTCACGGCGGTAACGGTCGCGACCGGACGGCCGGCGCGCAGGGCTGGCGCGCGGGGGTGGCCTACGCCTCGGGGACCCCCGCGGGGACGACGAGGGCGACGGCGAAGGCGGAGACGCCTTCGCCGGCACCTGTGAAGCCGAGGCCGTCCGTGGTCGTGGCCGACACGGCGACGGGGGCGCCCAGGGCGGCGCTCAGCACGGCCTCGGCCTCGGCGCGGCGTGCGGCGAAGCGCGGGCGGTTCGCCTGCACCTGCACAGAGACATTCCCGATCCGGAATCCGGCGCGCTCGACGAGTTGGCGCGTGCGGGCGAGGAACGCCCCCGCGTGGGCGCCGGCGTACTCGGGCGCCGACGTGCCGAAGTGCGTTCCGATGTCGCCGAGACCCGCGGCCGCGAGCACAGCATCGACGATCGCGTGCGCGACGGCGTCCCCATCCGAGTGCCCGTGCAGCGCGGGCTCGCCCGGCCATTCGAGGCCGGCGAGCCACAGGTCACCGTCGCCGCCGAACGCGTGCACGTCCGTGCCGATCCCGACGCGCGGCAGGGCCAGCGGCGAGGCCGACGCCGCTCCGGATGCCCCCGCCACGATGCCCCGCGCACGCTCGAGATCGGCGGGCGTCGTGATCTTGAAGGCGTGGTCGTCGCCGGGGACGGTCACGATCACTCCCCCGGATGCCTGCACGAGCGCCGCGTCGTCGGTGTGGTCCGCGTCGGCGGACGCATATGCGGCATCGAGCACGCTCCGCCGGAACCCCTGCGGTGTCTGCGCCGCGGCGAGCACCGACCGGTCGACGGCCTCGACGACCACGCCGTCGGCGACGCGCTTGATCGTGTCGATCACGGGCAGCACCGGCAGAGCGGCCGCGGCCCCGGCTTCGAGCGCCGCGACGACGCGCCCGAAGACGGCAGGGGGCGTGAGCGCCCGCGCCGCATCGTGCACGAGCACATACTCGACGTCGGGCCACACGGCGGCGAGCCCCGCTGCGACGGACGCCTGACGCGACTGCCCACCCGCGACGACACTGACGAGGTCGTGCCGCTCCCCCGCGGCCAACTCTGCGTCAGTGCGCGCGTCGCCGACGCGGTCGGCGGGAGCGACGACGACAACCTGAGCGAGCGGCCCGGCGAACACCTGCTCGAGGGCGTGCCGGAGGATCGTCCGCCCGTCGAGTCCGACGAACGCCTTCGGTGCGCCCGCTCCCAGCCGCTGTCCTGAGCCGGCCGCGACCACGATGACGGCGATCGTCGGCACCGGGAGAAGCGGCGGCGGGGTGTGGGTCATGCCTCCGAGACTACCGAGCGCCCCGCGGCCGGACGACGAGGCAAGCGAACAGAGCGAACCAGGCAACGACCCAGACTACGAAGCAGCGCCAGACGACGCCCCGGGCGCAGAACCGGTAGACCCCACAGGCCCCGCGAACCCGCGATGCCGCAGGAGCAGCACGGATGCCGCGAGCAGCAGCGACCCGCCCACGGCGATCCAGAGGCCGAGGAACCACTGCATGACGGCGAACGGCGGGATGAACGCACACACCCACGCGAGCGCGACGATCGCGGTCGACGGTGCGGGGCCGAGCGCGCCGACGCGCTCCCACCGCACGAGCAGCAGCGACAGCGCGAACACGACGAGCAGGACGGCGACGAACATGATCGGACGTGACCACCACCACGCCTCGGATGCCGGGGTCGGTGCGGCACCCGGGATGAGGAGCGTGACGCCCGTGACGATCAGGATGACCGGAAGGTGCCAGAGGTACACGGTCATGAGCCGCGTCCCCATGAGGAAGACGAACCCCTGCACGGGGCGCAGCGCCATGAGTCTCGTCAGCGCCGGCTTCAGCACCCGCAGGAGACACGCCTGCGCGAGCCCGAGGATCACGAGCGGCAAAGCCGGCGGGTTGAGTCCTTCGAGCATGGATGCCGGGTACGGTCCCCAGCTCGTCAGCACCCACAGCACGACGTAGCAGGCCGCGGCGATCGCGAGGAGCGTCGGCACCGACCGCCGGTCGAACCAGCCGTCGCGGTACCAGAAGCCGAACTGCTGCGCGAGCGGCCAGACGAACAGCAGGTTCAGCAGTCCGATCTCGGTTACGCCCGTCGAGTACCGGGCGACGTCGACGAGGACGACTCCGGCGAACAGCACCGCGACGGTCGCCCACGGGGCCCGCTCGTGCCAGCGCACCAGCACCGGGACGAGCTCCTGACAGATGAGGTATGCAGCGAGG